>Ga0181520_10003355_pt1 | contig 28285 bp, 17 predicted proteins | sample PEATcosm2014_Bin_29_FD_132451 | JGI IMG/M metagenome (GOLD analysis project Ga0181520, IMG submission 132451) | Peatland microbial communities from MTU Mesocosm Facility, Houghton, MI, USA - PEATcosm2014_Bin02_30_metaG | ecosystem: Environmental > Terrestrial > Soil > Wetlands > Peat | place...
CGAGGCGACAGAACGGTTCCTGGAGGCATTCCCTATCCACTTCGATGATTTCCTACCCGAGTGGAACTACGTCGTCCGCCCAACCTCGTACTGAAAACCGGAAGTTATTTGTCGGTCGATCCCTACTGGCTTTACCCCACGCAAAGCAACACTACGCCGGTCAACATCCTATCTTCGATGGGCACAAACAACGCCAACTTTTATGACTTGTATGGTACAGGCAACGGGGGTTACGCCGATCCGACGAATTACCTGACGCCGGTGGGGGCGTTTGCGGCATCGCCTGGGCCCTATGGCACGTATGACATGGGAGGCGATGTTTGGCAGTGGAGCGAAGCGGACATTGCCAGTTCGTCGCGTGGTTTGCGTGGGGGCAGTTGGGGCTACGGCCCCTTCAACAACAACTTGGCCGCCTCGAACCGCGGCAGCATCAACCCGACGTACGAGGGCCTCGATATAGGGTTCCGTGTGGCATCTAGCGAAGCGGTTCCTGAGCCCGGTAGCATCACGTTGGTCGTGTTCGGTGGCCTGTGCCTGCTTGCCTACGCTTGGCGGAAACGAACACGGATGGCATAGTTCATCTGCGGCGGCGTAGGGCGGAGGTGTGACGACCGCTAATTCCGGGTCGTTCAACCCGCCCCGCACCCGCACCCACACGCACCAGCGTCGAATGCTGGTCGACGTGAAGGGTCACCGCTTTCCTTCCAGTATGCGTGCCGTCGATTGCTTGATCGGCGGTTTTCGGCAGGGTAACATATTCGCTGATCGCAACCATCATTCGCCATCGAGGAGATTGCCATGAAAGAGCCGTCGGTCACGCGTCGAACGTTCGTGGGGACAATGGGGGGCGCGGCGGCGCTCGCGATGGCGTCGCGGCCAGCGTGGGCCGCCAAGGCCACGCGGTCGGCCGGCGAGAAGCTGAACATCGCCGGCGTGGGCGTCGGCGGCATGGGAAGCGGCAACCTCGCCGCCTGCTCGACCGAGAACATCGTGGCCCTCTGCGACGTCGATTCCCATTACGCCGGCAAGACGTTTGCCAAGTATCCGCTGGCGAAACGCTACAAGGATTTCCGCGTCATGCTCGATAAGCAGAAGGACATCGACGCCGTCGTCGTGGCCACGCCCGATCACTCGCATGCCGTGGTGGCCCTGGCGGCCATCGAGCGCGGCAAGCACGTCTACGTGCAGAAGCCGATGACCCATGCGGTCTACGAGGCGCGAGTGCTGACCGAGGCCGCCCGCAAACACAAAGTGGCCACCCAGATGGGCAATCAGGGGCATTCCGGCATCGGTGCCCGGCTGACCTGCGAATGGATCTGGAGCGGGGTCATCGGTGCGGTGCGCGAAGTCCATGCCTGGACCAATCGCCCCGTCTGGCCGCAGGGCGTGGAAGTGGAGCGACCGCGCGAGACCCCGCCCGTCCCCGCCTCGCTCGATTGGGACCTGTGGATCGGCCCGGCGGCCTATCGCCCCTATCATCCGGCTTATCTTCCTGGCACATGGCGGGCGTGGTGGGACTTTGGCACGGGATCGCTGGGCGACTTGGGCTGTCACATCCTCGACGCCCCCTTCTGGGCGCTCCGGCTGAAATATCCGGTGAGCGTGGAAGGCTGTATCTCGACCTACTGGAAAGGGCTGTGGGAGAAGACCGAGCCGAAAAATGAGGAGTATCCCCGCTCGACGATCGTCCGCTACAAGTTCCCGGCGCGGGAAGGACTGCCGGAGGTGCTGTTGACCTGGTGGGATGGAGGCATGATGCCGCCGCGGCCCGCCGAGTTGGAAGAAGGCCGGCCGATGGGCGACAGCGACGGCGGCGTGCTGTTCATCGGCGATCGGGGCCTGCTGATGTGCGGCTGTTATGGGCGCAATCCGCAGTTGATTCCCGCCGCCAGGATGAAAGACTTCCAGCAGCCGGCCCCCGTGATCGAGCGCATCCCGGGCGATATCGGCGGGCACGAACAGGACTGGGTGCGGGCGTGCAAGGGGGGCAAACCGGCGAGCTCGAATTTCGACTATTCGGGCCCGCTGTCCGAGACCGTGCTGATGGGCAACCTGGCGGTTCGATATCCCAACCGAAGACTGCTTTGGGACGGAGAAAAAATGCGGGTGACCAACGACGCCGCGGCGGATTCCTACGTTCGCCGGCATTATCGCCAAGGCTGGACGCTGTAAACCGCTTGCTGTCCCTCTGGGCCGCGACGAAGCAACCCATTGGGCTGTAGCACTCTGACACACTCCCCGCAGCAGGACAATACGCCAGCGATGCCGTTCATCTCGACCGGCGGAATACGCAGGCGCTGCCAGGGAGGGAATTTTCGCTTCATCAGCGGACTTTTCGCGTGTTATTGCCGCGGGCAACGTGAAATTGCCCGGATTGGCACGGCAAATGCAATTACAGTTAATCGATACCATCCCTCCCTGCTAGCATACCAACGACGATTGCTGTCGTAAAGCAACCAGGAGTGGCAGCGCCATCCAAGGGCGGTGGCACCGTTGTTCTCATACGTTAAGCGAAGGAGCATCATGAACAGCTTGGAAAGAGCGCGGCGTCGAGCGTTTACGTTGGTCGAACTTCTGGTGGTCATCACCATCATCGGGATTCTGATCGCCTTGTTGCTGCCTGCCGTCCAAGCGGCGCGCGAAGCGGCGCGGCGGATGACCTGCAGCAATCAACTGCGGCAGCTCGGCTTGGCGCTGCACAACTACGCCCAAACCAACCAGGTGTTCCCCATGGGAACCGTTTGCAACTCCTCCGCCGGCACGAACGGCTATGACGTTTGGACCGAGGCCGGCGCCGGCGGGACCGTGACCGCCGGAAGCCAGGGCACGAGTTGGATCTTGCGAATCCTGCCGTATCTGGACCAGGGCCCCTTAGCCCAAAACTGGGATATCACCACGAACGTGGCGGGCAACGCTCAGGCGACGCACACCGACGCGGCAGGCCACACCTTTACCCAGGCGGCCACGGCCGACGCCAGCGGGCTCTACTGCCCATCGCGACGGACCGGCTTGGCCGTGCCGGCGGACGCAGCCATGTGTCTCAGTTCCACTTGGACCGCCGGTGGCACCGACTACGGCGGATGTGCGGGGCGCGTCGAATGGGATACCAGCGCCGGCATCCACCGGGCGCCGAATGGCAGCGCTACCTCGGGATTCTATTCTCCCACCAGCACCACCTATCATATCGCCAGCGACTCGTCCGCATCGTTGCGGTGGGGTATTTTCGGCCAAGTCAACCTCTCCACCTCGTTCGGCACCGTCCGCGATGGGACTTCCAATACTTTCATGACCGGCGAGTTGCAACGTTTCGCGAGCGGCGGTACCGACAACAACAACCTGCCCATTGTGGACGTCAGTCACGATGGCTGGGCCGTCGGCGGCGACGCGACGCTGTTCAGCACGGGCATCCTGAATAACAACAAACTCATGAACAATGGTCATTTTGCCTCGCCCGGCAGCGCACATGCCGGCGGTGCACAGTTCGGTCTGGGCGATGGGTCGGTTCGCTTTGTGAGCGACGGCACCAACCAAGATGTGTTCGCCTTGTTCGGAAGCATGGCGGACGGCATCAGCGCACAGCTTCCCAATTAGCGACGGTCCCAGACAAGGCCGATCACAAAACGTGAAGTCCTTTCCTTGGGGGGGGTAGCCGCCACTGCTGCCCTCCCCTCTTTTTTGCGCAACTTTTGCTTTCTCAAAGGACAAGCGCCGTCCGAACGTGTCAGTCGCCTCCACTTGCGCCACGGCGGCAGCGGGTAGGCCTGGCTATCTCTGTAGGGAACGGCCGTGCCGTTCCGTCCTCCGGAACGCCACGGAGGGCGTTCGCTACAGAAACGATTACCGGAATTGCTCGTCAAAACTCTTTAGCGCGAAACTAACTCGAAACTTACCGTCCCGTAATGAAAACCTTATCAAGACCCTCGACAATTATGGGAGTTGTAAAGGTTCGATAGCATGGCTGTTTTGTCCCTCGCCAAAGCAAGGCGCTCCATCGCGCGCACCACAGTGCGGCCCGCGGCGGCCGGCGCCAAAACTTTGCCCGAGCCGCAAGCGGCGACCGTCACGCAGCCGACGTGGCAACGCTACTGGTATGTGCCGGTGTTCGCCCTCTATGCGATCATTGTCGGTGTCACCGTGGCGGCGCACGAACCGTGGCTGGACGAGGCCCAGGCCTGGCTCATCGCCCGCGACGCCGCCTGGTCCGACCTGTTTTGCACGATTCCGCGCTATGAGGGCTCGCCGATTCTCTGGCACCTGATTCTGGCGTTGCCGGCCCGCTGCGGTTTGCCCTATGCCAGCTTGGGCGTGGTTGGCGCCACGTTGGCGGCTGGCGGGGTGCTGCTGTTCCTGGCCCGTTCGCCACTGCCGAAGTTGTTGACGGCCATCGTCCCCTTCACCTTCTTTCTGATCTATCAGAACGCGGTGGTTGCCCGCAGCTACGCTTCGATGCCCCTGTTGTTGTTCGCCGCGGCGACAATGCACCCTGAGCGGCATCGACGGCCGCTGCTCTATGTGGGGCCGCTCATGGTGTTGACGCAGGTCAGCGCCCATGGATGGTTGATTGCGGTAAGCCTGGCCGGTTTGCTGAGTATGGAGGTTTTCTATCGTTGGTGGCGCCATCGCGAGCCGTTGCCGCCGCGGCAGATGGTTCGTGTCCTGGGGTTATTCGCAGTGGTTGCCTTGGCGGCGGCGTGGCAAGTACGGCCGGCCGACGACCACTTGGGAGGACTAGGGTATGAACAGCATCTATGGCCGCGGATGCAGTACGCCATCGAGCGTTTTAGCGGGGCGTTTGTCGATGCGAATGTTCCGTCGCTGGCGGTCGTGGCGGCATCGCTCGCTTGGTTCTGGTACACCCGGGCGTTGGCCGTCTATGTCCTTCCGACGGCGGCCGTCCTGACGCTGTTTGTGGCCGGTCACTGCTGCTACCATCACGAACAAGTGCTGTTCTTGATTTGGCTCTTTGCCCTGTGGATCAGCTTCCAGAACGTCCGCGGGATGGAGGTCCAAACAACAGCGCGTCGGGCAGTGTGGCTGCGGCGGAGTTGGGTCGGCCTGCTGGTGGCCGTGTTCGCCGTTCAAGGCTATTGGGCGTGGGCGAGCATCCGCGAGGATCTGCGGGGAGAGTATTCGGGCGCCAGAGCGTTGGCCGAATACCTCAAGCGCGAAAGCCTTGATTCCCGGCGGATCGCCTGCAGCGACGCTTATGCGGCGGCGGCGCTCCCTTATTTCGACCGGAACATTTTTATCAACCTTCAGAATGGCCGTGGCTCCTCGTTCGTCGTGTGGTCAGACCAGTATTTGCAAGATCGCAATCTCTGGACGCCGACGCCCTATCGCGAGCCATTCGACGTGCTGGTGGTGGGCGTCAAGTTTCAGCCTTTCTGTCTCTTACCTTGGTGCGACCCTGCCTTTCGACTGCCCCTGTCGAGCGAGTATCGTTGCGTGGGTTACTTTCCCGGCAACCTGTTCTGGAAGACGGGGGCCTATGAGCGGGAAGATTTCGTCTGCTACGTGCGCAAGAACATTCCGGCCGCGCGGCACGACCCGGGTAGTTCGGCTGCCCGGTGCGGCGATTTGCGCGTGAAAAATGTCGAGGCCCTGGCGTCGGTCACGGATCCCGAAAAGGCCCTCGATTCGCCCACCAAGGCGCTGGCGGCCGCACATAGTGCGTTCGCCATGATGCTGCGCTTTCTGGACCGGCCGACGGCCATCGAGCACTTTCGCACGGCGGTGAACCTGTGGCCGACTCGCGCCATTGGCCACGCCAATCTGGGAGCCATCTTGGAGCGGTCCGACCCACAGGAGGCGGCGCGGCATCTGCACATGGCTCTGCAATTAGACCCGGAAAATGTGGCGGCCTACATCGATCTCGGAAATATCTTGGCCCGCTCTGGAAAACTTGATGCGGCGATCGTCTGTTATCGCAGCGCACTAGTGCTCGAGCCCGACTTTGTCGAGGTTCGAAATAATCTGCGGTTGGCCATGGCCCTCCGGCAAAGAAGATTCTCAGCGGGCCGCGGCGGCGATGCCGGCGGAGCGTCACCTTGAAGCAAATCGCCATGTGCGATGGGATCTCTTACTTGCCGGCGTCTGAACCCAGTCTCACGATGGCGGCTGTTTCTGATCCCGGGGGGCCGGCACGACGTGGCCGGCATCGGTCGAGGTGTCGCCGGCGCCGCCATTGAACGAAACCGGGGCCAGCGACCGACAGACAGATTCCGGCTAGTGCCAGCAGCAGGCCGTTGCGGACGGAAGAGGGCGCGAATTGGAGCACTAAGGCAGCACGCAGGAAACGAAATACCCACCCGATCCCAGTCCCACCGCATCATCAAGGGGTCGGCACCGTGGCGCGGGTAGACCAATTCCTGCGTGCTGCCTAAGCACGCTCAAAAGCCAACTCCAAGGAAAGACCTCATGGTCAAGAGTACCACCAAGAAGCCGGCCAGCAAAGTGGGTAAGCCCTACGCCGACCTCCCGTCACTTCCCCACGCTAGGGGCTATTGGTGTAAGGCAGCACGCAGGAAACGAAATACCCACCCGATCCCAGTCCCACCGCATCATCAAGGGGTCGGCACCGTGGCGCGGGTAGACCAATTCCTGCGTGCTGCCTAACTCTCCCTTGGCTCCGGCAGGGACAAAGACGGCCGGTTGCAGGCCGTTGACGGCGTGGACTTCCACTTCTTCGCCATCCAGGAATGCTCGGTATCCGGGACACCAGGCCCGCGAAAAAAACACCAGCCCGCCCTCCGTAGCGCTCGGATTGCGCACCTGGCAGCGTACGCTCAACCGCGCCTCTCTGACGGACGATACCTCGACCGGCGGCAGGTTGCCCGAGGGCCGCTGTTTCCACTCCGCCGTAAGCAACAGGACGGGGGCGGGCGCATCGCCGCGATCTTGGATCCGCTGGACGAGGATGTCGAGATTCTCGGCCCAGGCGATCTGGCTGATTGCCCGCGCAACTGCCAGTCGCGGGCCGCGCCGATGAAGGAGGGCCTCTAGCTTGGTTAGTCGGACCACTTCCCACCCATGGGCTTCGAATTTCTTGGCCAGACCGAGGTAATCCTTGCCGAGCACGATGCCCTCGACGCCCATCAAGCCGAAAAGTCCACCGGGGCCAACCTCCCCTTCCAGCGATCGTGCAGCGGAAGCCAGGAGAAATCCGTTGTGACCCAGGCGGAGGAGCCGATCCATCGCGGTGGTGGGCATGCCGCTGTAGCCGTTGACGAACTTGACGTTAGCGTACATGGGCGTATTGCCGAAACGGCGCAGCAAGCCGTTGTCTTCATCCTGCGAAAAGGCATCCGCCCGGGAAAGAAAGGCGAAATAGAGACGATCCGGATCCAGGGCCCCGGGCTTGAGCACGCGGTCATCGAGGCAAGGCCACTGCGGCACGTCCCCCTCGTTGCGGTACTGCCAAGGACCCAGCAGCGCGATGGCCATCACGACCGGGGGCACCAAAGCCAGAAGATGTGGCGTCCGAGCAGTGAACCAATCCAAGACCAGCCATATCGCGCAGATCCCGAACATGTGTTGGGAACATTCCCAGACCGACGCCAGGCGGCCGAATCCCAACGCTAGGAGGTAGTCGATTCCGACTTCCCGCGTTACGGCGACCATGGCCACCGCCCAACAACCGAGATATGCTGCGGCCGCCGGCCACGAGAGGAAACGTCCCCGTACCGCCAGCGTTTCCCAGTGCTGCAAGGCCTGCCCCGCCAATACCCCAAACACGAGATGAAAGAGCGGCAACCATTTGAACGGCTAACGAAAATTACCGAAATAACCCCGGCAACAGAGGAAGCCCACGGCAAGAAGCAGGACCATCTCCCAGCCATGCCGGCGAAGGAAACCACGGCCAGAGCGCACGAGAATCGCCAGCAGCGCGACCGCCGGCACGAAGCCGTTATAGACATCGAAGCAACTGCGGAGCCCCATTCCCGACCAGGTCGGCCAGCGCGCCTGGAAGGCGGACACCGCAAGGCCGAAAAACGCCCAAAGTGGCACGGACCATGCCGAAAGATCCCTTCCCGGAAGATCATGATGCGCCCGGACTGTCGTGGCGATCGTTTCCATAAGCATGGCGATGGCGGGCGAAGCCAACGACAGCCCCAGAGCCCAAGCCGCCGCGACGGGCCAAAGGCGGGCGACGACGGTGCGGCCCGCCGCCAGACGCAGCGACAATCCGTACGTTCCCCGCCGCGCAAGCCGCCAGATCTTTCCTAAGCGTTGCCCGGCAAACAACCGACCGAGCACCAACCAGGCGGTCACCAGAGCGATCATCAGATCCACATGGGGATGCGCACCTGCAAAAAGCAGATAGAGAAAGAGGCCGGCCGGCAGGAAACGCCAGACGCCGTAGCGAGGCCGGGCGGCGATCAGCAGGCCCCACCATGCCCACCCCAGCCAGGCACAGGGTATGAGAAAACTGACCCAGGCCCGCACGCCCCAGGCGAGCATCCAGCCGTTCAGGGCAGCCGCGAAGGCCGGGACCAGGGCGTTGGGCCGGGTGAGAGCCATGGCCCGACCCACACGGAAAGCCCCCGCTCCACAGACAGCAAGGTAGATCAGGACGATCGCCGCGGCCGTGTTCCGCAGCGACATTCCCAGGCTGAACACCAATTGCAGCACGCCCAGATTGAAGACCGAAAAGATGCCAAAGAGATATTCGCCGCCGAGCTGTGCCCCTTGCCAGGAACAAGTGCTGATGAGCGGAAACGAGCCCTCTCCGAGCGCGCGATGCACGTCGACGAGACAGGGCATGAACTGCTCTTGAAAGTCGTCCATCCAGAAAGGCTGCCACAAGAGCATCATGAACAGGGCGCCCAGGACGGACGTGAGCAGCCCCGCTAACAGCGTCCAAAGGCATTCCGAGAAGAGACTCGGCTTCGCAGGGAACTGGGTGGGGATTGTGGGGGCCTTCCCATGCCCGGCCCCTCGAATTTCCCGCGGCGCGGCCCCGCCGACCGCGGCTTTTGCCATCGTTCGCCCCACCATCCGAACCGTCTCGGCATACCGCATTGTGCTTCTCCGGCAGATATTTTCACTATCATCGCCAACCGATGCAACCCATCGGCTTCTTCCCGCGGGAGTTTCTCTGCCCTGTCCACCCCGGCGGTCGTTACACCACCCGTGTTTCCGGACGAGCGTTAGGAATCGATAAGCGTTCCATTAACGTTGCGTTGCCACCTATCCTGCCCAAGAAGAGCGAAATCTTGGCCAGCAATTCTCACGGTAAGAATCGCCGGCGACCATCCCCGGCTGCTGTCGAGAACAGGCGTGCCAAAACTAACACAAAACTCGCCTCGTGCTCACCAAATGCTCACAAAAGCCCACCACAATCAGTTGTTGGCTGTCGCCCCAGGGGCCGAGAGAACTGTCGCTTCGTCCCCTTGATCGAGCGGAAAGCTTGATCGCGTGGCGATCGGCTCACTGGGCAGTGACCGTCGCGGAGCGTCACATTGAAGTGAGAATATCCTCCAAACGGCATCGGCAATGACGGTCATGAGACGGCAGCGCGGCAACCAGCCCCGAAACCGGCACCGTGCGGACGCCGCGCCAGATTCGACCTCGCGAGCGGGTTCAGCAAGCGGACTGCCTAGTGCTATGTCGGCCGGGGCGCAGAAACACCAGCCACTCGCCGCGGGCCAGCGATCTCTCCCCCGCGCGTGGCTGGCCGCGACGCTCCTGATCGGCGCCGGTACGCTGGCCTATGCCAATAGCTTTTCCGGCGTCTTCGTGTTCGACGACCGGCTGGAAATCGTCAAGAATCCGGCCCTCGAGCAGCTCTGGCCGCCGGGCCGGGCGATGTTGGGTGGCAAGACCATGCCGGCCCGCCCACTTCCCTATTACACCTTCGCCCTGAACTACGCGCTGCACAGCACGAGCCTGTGGGGATATCACGCCGTGAACCTGGCGATTCACCTGGCGGCGGGGCTGGTCCTCTTTGGCCTCATCCGCCGCACGCTCGCCATGCCGCGCGTGCCGCCCCGCTACCAGACGGCCGCCGACGGCCTGGCGCTGGCCGCGGCGCTGCTCTGGCTGGTCCATCCCTTGCAGACCGAGTCGGTCACTTATATCTATCAGCGGATGGAATCGCTGATGGGCCTGTTCTACTTGTTGACGCTCTATTGTTTCGTGCGGGGCGCCGCCTCGCCGCGGCCGCGGCTCTGGCTCGAAGCGGCCGTGCTCTGCTGCGCCGCCGGCATGGGCAGCAAGGAGGTGATGGTCACCGCGCCGCTCCTGGTGCTCTGGTACGATCGCGTCTTTGTGGCGGCGGACTGGCGGGAGCTGTTCCGCCGCCGCTGGCCATTCTATGCCGCGCTGGCCGCCACGTGGATCATCGTGGTCGCCGTGATGCGCTGCCAAGCCGATCTGTATCGGGAGACGGATGCCGCGTCGATGCCGTGCACGGCATGGCGGTACGCCCTGAATCAGCCGATCGTGATCTGGCACTATCTGCGGCTGGCGTTTTTCCCCCGCGGCCTGTGCCTGCATTATCACTGGCCCGGCGCGGCCACGTTCGCCGAAATGGTCGTGCCGGGACTGGCGTTGCTGGCGCTCTTGGCAGCCACGGCGTGGTGCATGGTTCGCCAGCCGGCCTTGGGATTCCTGGCCGGCTCGTTCTTCCTCGTCTTGTCGGTCACCTCCAGCGTGGTTCCCGTGTTCGACATGATTTTCGAGCATCGCATGTATTTGTCCCTGGCGGCCGTGGCCACGTTGGTCGTGCTGGGCGCATTCGACGTGCTCAGTTTTCTGCTCCCGCTGCCGCCCGGCTCCTGGCGGCGGCTCTGCCTGCACGCCGCGCCCGCCGCGGTGGCGGCCGTGGCCCTGGCGGCGACCACTTATCAGCGCAACTTTGCCTATGCCAGCCTGGTAGACATGTGGCAGGACGTGGCCGCAAAATGCCCGCAGAACGAGATCGCCGAGAAATGCCTGGGCATCGGCTTCGTCGAGCAGCATCGCTACGGGGAGTCGATCGCGGCCTTCCGGCGTGCCCTGGCATTGGCCGAGGCGTTGCCCGTGGCGCCGGCCCCCGCCTGGCTGGCCGAAGTCCACACCAACCTCGGCGCTTCGCTCTTGAACACGGGAAGCCCAGCCGAGGCGATGCGCGCTTACGAAGCGGCCGTGCGTATCGATCCGACGTATGCCGGCGCGTATCTCAACATGGGCACGCTGTTTGGCAAGCTTCGCCAGCCGGCCCGCGCGCGGCAATGCTTCGAGAAAGCCATCGAGTTGAAGCCGGAGTACGCGCCGTCCTATTACAACCTGGGTCTGGTGTTGGAGCAGAGCGACGCCGAGGCCGCTTGCCGTTGCTATGAAACGGCGCTCTCCTTGGACCCGGATTATGCCCCGGCGCACAACCTGCTGGGGATGTCGCTGTTGCGGCGCGGCGATCGGGGGCAAGCCATCGCGCATTTCCAGCAAGCGCTGCGGATCGATCCGAACCTGGAACCCGCCCGCCGCAATCTAGCGTTGGCCTGCCAGTCGCCGCCGACCGATGGTGGCGCAAGCCGTTCGCACTGATGCCCGGCCACGCTACCGCGACGGATGTCTACTCTTCTTCGTCTTCTTCCGCTTCCGAGTCGTCCGAGTCGCCGACGGACTCTTCGTCGATGAAGAAGGCGTCCAGCGGACTGACGGCCGTGGGGGCGGCGGCTTCGCCTTCATCAACAGTGCCGGCGGGCGCCGGCGGCGATACGCTCGGCTTTGCCGCGCCCGCCTCCGGCTTGTGCCCGCCATCCAGCAAGGGGAAGTGCCGGGCCAGCACGTCTTCCTTCTCCACGGCCAAGGCCTCGAGCGCCTGCGGCCGGATGCGGACTTCGGACTGCTGGTAGTTGCGGAAGCCCGTGCCGGCGGGCACGAGGTGACCGAGGATGACGTTCTCCTTCAGCCCCACCAGCGGATCGATCTTGCCGGCCAGTGCCGCCTCGGTCAACACCTTGGTGGTTTCCTGGAAGCTGGCCGCCGAGATGAAGCTGGAACTCTGCACGGCCGCCTTGGTAATGCCCAGCAATTGCGTGCTGGCGGTGGCCATCTTCGGCTTCAGTCCCTTGGCGGGCGTGCCGCCCAGGGCTTCAATTTGGGTGTTGGCCTGCTCCAGCGCCTCGATGGGAACGATCGTGCCGGCCTCGAAATCGCTGTCGCCCTTCTCGGCGATCTTCACGCACTTGGCCAACTCCTGGTTGGCGGCGCGGAACTCGAACTTGTCCATCACGCTGCCGGGCAGCAGGGTGGTGTCACCGATCGATTCCACGCGGACCTTCCGCAGCATCTGGGCGACGATGATCTCGATGTGCTTGTCGTTGATTTCCACCCGCTGGCTGCGGTAGACGTTCTGGATTTCGCGGACGAGGTATTGCTGCACGGCTTCCTCGCCGGAGATGCGGAGGATGTCGTGGGGCACGAGCGGCCCGTCCACCAGGGCTTCGCCGGCCCGCACGAACGTGCCCGAGTGGACGCGCAAGTGCTTGCCGTGCGAGACGAGGTGCTCGCGTTCGATGCCGGCCTCGCTCTTGACGACGATGGTCCGCTTGCCGCGCCGCTTTTCACCCAGGATGTCCACGATGCCGTCGATTTCGGCGATCACGGCGGGGTCCTTGGGCTTGCGGGCCTCGAAGATTTCCGTCACCCGCGGCAGACCGCCGGTGATGTCCTGCGTACCGGACACCTCACGCGGCGTTTTCGCCAGCAGCGTACCGGCGGAGATCATCCGGCCCTCGGGAACTTCGATGTTGGCCTTTTCGGGCAGGTAGTAGAAGTCGAGAATCTTGCCGCTATCGTCTTCCAGCACGACTTGCGGGTGCAGGTCGCCCTTGTACTCCGTGATGATCGTGCGGACGTGGCCGCCAGGGTCCTTCTCTAGGCGAATCGTTTCGCCTTCGATGATGTCCTCGTAGCGCACCTTGCCGCCGACCTCGGCCAGAATGGGGATGCTGTGCGGGTCCCACTGGCAGAGGACGGCGCCGGCCGCGACTTCCTGGTTCTCTTCGGCCAGCAGATTGGCGCCGGCGGGCACCTCGTATTTCTCGATCTCGCGGCCCTTGGGGTCCAGCAAGAGGATTTCGCCGTTGCGGGTGAGCACGACTTGCTGGCCCTCGTCGTTGCGGACGACCTTCATACGGGTAAACTGCACGAGGCCGCCCTTCTTGGCGCGGATTTCGCTCTCCTCGACGGCGCGGGCCGCCGTGCCGCCGATGTGGAACGTCCGCATCGTCAACTGCGTGCCCGGCTCGCCGATGCTCTGGGCGCCGATGATGCCGACGGCCATTCCCTGCTCGACCAGCGCGCCGGTGGAGAGGTCCATGCCATAGCACAAGGCGCACACGCCCAAGGAGGCGTCGCAGGTCATCGAGCTGCGAACCTGGATCTTCTCCAGGCCCATGGCCTCGATCTTCCGTGCCACGTCCAAGGTAATGAGATCGTTTTCGCGAACGACGACGTCGTCGGTGATCGGGTTGACGATATTGGTGCGGCTCACCCGTCCCTTGATCGAGTCGGCCAGGCTGACCTCGACCTTCTCGCCGCGGTAGATGACTCCCTTGGTGATGCCTTGGGTCGTGCCGCAGTCGTGCAGCGTGACCACCACGTTCTGGGCCACGTCGGCCAGCTTGCGCGTCAGGTAACCCGAGTCGGCCGTCTTCAAGGCCGTATCGGCCAAGCCCTTGCGGGCACCGTGCGTCGAACTGAAATACTCCAACACCGTCAGGCCTTCGCGGAAATTGGCCTTAATCGGCGTTTCGATGATCTTGCCCGAGGGCTTGGCCATCAAACCGCGCATGCCGGCCAACTGCCGAATCTGCTCCACGCCGCCGCGGGCACCGGAGTGGGCCATGAGGAAGATCGGATTCACGTAACCGCTGAAGCGATAGTCGTTCTCCAACTCCTGCATCATCTCGGTGGTGATTTGCTCGCGGGCGTGGGTCCAGGCGTCGAGCACCTGGTTGTAGCGCTCGCCCTCGGTGATGATGCCCCGCTGATAGAGCTTCATGATCCGCATCACGCCCTTTTCGGCGTTGGCGATGATCTTCGACTTGTTCGGCGGCGTAATCAGGTCGTCGGTGGCAAAGCTCAGACCGGAAAGCGTGCTTTGGCGGAAACCGATGCGGTTGAGCGTATCCAGCAGGTCGATCGTCTTCCGTCGGCCGAGGATTTCGTAGCAGTCGGAGATGACGCCGGCCAGATCGCTGGAACGCAGCGGACTGTTGTAATAAGGCATGCCTGGCGGCAGCATGGAATTGAACAACACGCGGCCGACGGTGGTTTGCACCAATCCGCCGGGCTTGACGCCGCGGTCGCCCTTGAGGCGTCGCCCCTTGGTCAGCCGCAGCGAGATGGCCGCGTGCGTGCCGACGACGCCCAGCGAGTGCGCCAGTTGGACTTCGTCGACCGAGGAGAACTTCATGCCGTCGCCCTTGCTGGTGGGCAGCGAGGCGGTCATATAGTAGCAGCCCATCACCACGTCTTGCGACGGGCTGATGATGGGGGCGCCGTTGGCCGGGCTGAAAATGTTGTTGGTCGACAGCAGGAGCGTGTGCGCCTCGACCTGGGCCTCGATCGACAGCGGCAGATGGACCGCCATCTGGTCGCCGTCGAAGTCGGCGTTGAAACCCTTGCAGACCAGCGGATGGAGCTTGATGGCGTTGCCCTCGACTAGCACCGGCTCGAAACCCTGGATACCCATGCGGTGCAAAGTCGGGGCCCGGTTCAAGAGCACGGGATGGTTCTGGATCACCTCTTCCAGGATGTCCCAAACCTCCTCGTCCTTCCGCTCCAGCATCTTCTTCGCGCTTTTGATCGTGTCGGCGTGGCCCAGTTCCTTTAGGCGGCGAATGATGAACGGCTGGTACAGTTCCAGGGCGATCTTCTTGGGCAGCCCGCACTGGTGCAGGCGGAGGGCCGGGCCGACGACGATCACGCTGCGGGCGGAATAGTCGACGCGCTTGCCCAGCAGGTTCTCGCGGAAGCGGCCCTGCTTGCCCTTGATCATGTCGGTAAGCGACTTCAGCGGCCGGTTGCTGCTGCCGAGGACGGGGCGCTTGCAGCGGTTGTTGTCGAACAGGGCGTCGACCGATTGCTGCAGCATCCGCTTCTCGTTGCGGATGATCACTTCCGGGGCGTTGAGATCGACCAGCTTCTTCAGCCGGTTGTTGCGGTTGATGATGCGGCGGTAGAGGTCGTTCAGGTCGCTGGTGGCGAAATTGCCCGAATCCAGCAGCACCAGCGGCCGCAAATCGGGCGGAATCACCGGGATCACGTCCAATACCATCCACTCCGGCCGGTTGTCGCTATCGCGGATTGCCTCGACGATCTTCAGCCGGTTGATAAGGTCCTTCTTCTTCTGCTTCGAACTGGTCTCGATCAGCTCGGCGCGCAGCTCCACGGAGAGTTTTACCAGGTCCAGACCCACCAGCAGCTTGCGGACCGCCTCGGCGCCCATGTCGGCTTCCCAGGTGGCGTTGGGATACTGGAGCCGGGCGGCGCGGTACTCTTCCTCGGTCAACAACTGCTGCATCTTCAGCGCCGTGTCGCCGGGATTGGTGACCACGTAATCCTGGAAGTAGATGACCTTTTCCAGGCTGGTGGTCTTCATGGCCAGCAAGGCGCCCAGCCGGCTGGGCATGGCCTTGAAGAACCAGATGTGCACCACCGGGGCGGCGAGCTCGATGTGGCCCATCCGCTTGCGCCGCACGCGGCTGTGGGTGATCTTCACGCCGCAGCGGTCGCAGATCATCCCCTTATATTTCATGCCGCGATACTTGCCGCAGGAGCATTCCCAGTCCTTTTCCGGACCAAAAATCCGCTCGCAGAACAGCCCGTCCTTTTCCGGACGGTAAGTGCGGTAGTTGATCGTCTCCGGCTTCTTGACTTCGCCGAACGACCAACTGCGGATGTCGTGCGGCCGGGCCAGACTGATCTTCACCGACGTGTAATCGTTGATCCGATCGTATGTGGTTTCACCGATACTCACTGGATCACTCCTTGGAGTCAGCGGTTAATGGTTAAGGATAGGGATGCGGGGCTCGGGACCCGGGGCTCCGCCGCGATCACCCGCGTCGAACCCCGAATCCCGAGCCCCGAGACCCCTCTCAAATGTGCGCTTTTTCCAACTGCATGTTCAACGCCAGACCGCGGATCTCGTTCGTGAGCACGTCGAAGCTGGCCGGCGTGCCGGCCTCCAGGGTGTTCTCGCCCTTGACCATAGCCTCGTAAATCTTCGTCCGCCCCTCCACGTCGTCGCTCTTGACGGTCAACAGCTCCTGGAGGATGTAGGCGGCGCCGTACGCTTCCAGCGCCCAGACTTCCATTTCCCCGAAGCGCTGGCCGCCGAAACGGGCCTTGCCGCCCAACGGCTGCTGCGTGATCAGGGAGTAGGGGCCCGTGGACCGGGCATGGACCTTGTCGTCGACCAGGTGGTGCAGCTTCATCATGTAGATGTAGCCCACCGTGGAAAGCTGCTCGAACGGTTCGCCCGTCCGGCCGTCGTGAAGCTGGGCCTTGCCGTGCGAGGGGAGTCCGGCCTGCTGGAAGGCCTTCTGGATGTCCTGCTCGGTCGCCCCGTCGAAGATGGGCGTGATGGCCTGGAAGCCCAAGACGGCCGCGGCCCATCCCAAGTGGGTCTCTAGAATCTGCCCCACGTTCATACGACTGGGAACGCCCAGCGGGTTCAGCAGGATTTGCACGGGCGTGCCGTCGGGCAGGAAGGGCATGTCTTCCTTGGGCAGGATCCGGGCGATCACGCCCTTGTTGCCGTGCCGGCCGGCCATCTTGTCGCCCACCGAAATCACCCGCTTGGCCGCCACGTAGACCTTGATCATTTGCAGCACGCCGCTGCGCAGCTCGTCGCCGCGCTTCATCGAGTTCAGCGCCCGCTCCTTGGCGTCGATGGCCGCCTCGACCACCGGCCAGAGGTTCTTATGAACCTTCTCCACGTCCGCCTTGCGCTGCGGGCTGCGGATGTCGAGCTTCTCGATGTCGAACTGGTGGGCCTGCTCGGCCACGTAGCGGTGCTCCTGGTTCTCGACCAGCGGGTTGCCGTCCTCGTCGGTGAGCTTCTTCTTGAGCACCTCCTCGATTTCCTTGACCAGTTCGCCGAACGCCGCGGCGATCCGTTCGTTGCCTTTGGACTCGGCTTCCTTCAGCGCGGCCTCGAAGGCTTTGCGCTCGTCCTCGGAGAGGCTCATGCGGCGGGAGAACTTCTGCGTGCCGATGACGATCCCTTCCACGCCGGAAGGCACTTCCAGGGAATCGTTCTTCACGTCTTCGCCGGCGCGGCCGAAGATGGCGTGCAGCAGCTTTTCCTCCGGCGTCAGCTCGGTCTTCGACTTGGGCGAGACCTTGCCCACCAGGATGTCGCCCGGCCGCACGTAGGTGCCCACGCGGACGATGCCGGACTCGTCGAGGTTGCGGAGCTGTTTTTCGCTGACGTTGGGGATATCGCGGGTGAACTCCTCGCGGCCCAGCTTGGTCTCGCGGATTTCGATGTCGAACTCCTCGATGTGGATCGAGGTGAAGGTGTCGGCCACCACCAACTCTTCGCTGATGATGATGGCATCCTCGAAATTGAAACCGTCCCAAGCCATAAAGGCCACCAGCACGTTGCGCCCCAGGGCCAGCTCGCCCTGATGGGTGGCGGCGCCGTCGGCGATCACCTGGCCCTTCTCGATCTTGTCGCCCACGTGCACCAGCGGCCTCTGGTTCTGGCAGGTCCGCTCGTTCAGGCCCACGAACTTTCTCAGCTTGTAAACGTCGGCGCCGATCTCGATGTGCTCGGCGTCGACCTTGGCGACGGTGCCCTTCCGCTTGGAGCGGACCAGCATGCTGGAGTTCAAGGCGGATTCCTGCTCCAAACCGGTGGCCACCAAAGGCGGCTCGGTGATCAACAGCGGCACGGCCTGCCGCTGCATGTTGGAACCCATCAAGGCGCGGTTGGCGTCGTCGTGTTCCAGGAAGGGGATCAAGCCGGCGGACACGCCCACCATCTGGGCCGGGGCCACGTCGATATACTGCACCTGGGTCACCGGCACCATCTGGAAGTCGCCGTGGTAGCGGGCGATAATCGTGTCGCCCACCAGGCGGCCGTTCTGGATCAGGGCGTCGGCTGGGGCCAAAATCGCCTCGTGCTCCTGGTCCGCCCGCAGCCACTCGATGTCCTCGGTCAACTGGCCGTTCTTCAGCTTCTGATAGGGAGTGACCAGGAAGCCGTATTCGTCCACGCCGGCATAAATGGCCAGGCTGGAGATCAGACCGATATTGGTACCTTCCGGGGTCTCGATGGGGCAAATCCGCCCGTAGTGGGAAATGTGAACGTCGCGGACCTCGAACCCCGCCCGCTTGCGGTTCAGCCCGCCGGGGCCGAGGGCCGAGAGCCGCCGCTCGTGCGTGAGCATCGACAGCGGATTGGTCTGGTCGACGACCTGCGACAGCTCGCCGCGGCCGAAGAAGTATTCGATCGCCGCGGAGATGCTCTTGGGGTTGACCAAGCTGCGCGGCGTCATGTCTTCCAGGTCTTTCAGGCTCATCCGCTCCTGGACCGTCCGCCGCAGCTTGAGAAAGCCCTTGCGCAGCTCGTCGGAGGCCAATTCGTCGATGGTCCGCAGCCGGCGGTTGCCCAGGTGGTCGATGTCGTCGACTTCCGCCCCCGGCTCGTTATTCCGCAGCCGCAGCAGATACTTGATGGCGGCGATCAGGTCGTCGGCGCGCAGCGTCATCTCCTCTTCGGGGATGTTCAGGCCGAGTTTGCGGTTGATGCGGAAGCGGCCGACGCGGCCCAGCCGATAACGGTTGGTGTCGTAGAACTTCTCGTGGAAGAGGGCTCGGGCCTTTTCCAACTGCGGGGGATTGCCCGGCCGCAAGCGCTGGTAGATCCGCAAGAGCGCCTCTTCGTGGCTGGCCGTGTTGTCGTCGGCCAGGGCGTTCAGCAGCAAGGGGTTCTTCGGATCGCCCATCACCTCGATCTGCTTCAGGCCCGAGGTGCAGATCGTTTCGGCGGCATTCTTGGTGATCTTCTGCGCGCACTCGATGATGATCTCGCCGGCCCGCGGGCTGTCGGCCGGATACACGACGTCGCCCACGGTCAGCTTTCCCTCGATCTTCGCCGCGGTGCGGCTGTCGACGACCTTCACCACTTCGGTGGGATAAAAGACGCGGAGCAGGTTGGCGTTGTCGCTGTAGTTGGGGTCCATCGCCCGCAACAGCGTCATGATCGAGAACTTGCCGCTCTGATCGATGCGGACCGAGAGGCTTTCCTTGCGGTTGACATTCAACTCGATCCAACTGCCGCGTTCGGGAATGATGCGGCAGCTTTGCAGCCGTCGCTCGCCCGTGCCTTCCACCTCGCTGACGAAATCGACACCGGGGCTGCGGTGCAATTGGCTGACGACCACGCGCTCGGCCCCGTTGATGATGAACTCACCACCGCCGAGCATGATCGGAATGTCGCCAAGGTAGACCTCCTCCTCGATGGGCTGCTCTTTGGTCAAGCGCAGCCAGACCTTGAACGGCCGGCCGTAGGTCAGCCGCAACTGGCGGCACTCGTCCGGCTCGTAGCGAGGTTTGCCCAGTTCGTAACGGGCATACTCCAGGCGCAGCGTCTTATCGTAGCTCTCGACGGGGAAGATTTCGCGCAGTACGCCCTCGATCCCTTGGTCTTTCCGCTTCGCCCAGGGAATATCGTACTGCAGGAAGGCCTCGTAGCTGCGAGTCTGGATTTCCGTTAAGTCAGGGATTGCATAAGGGGGTCGAAGGCTGCCAAAGCGACGTCTTTCCTTGGGTTGGAGCCGTCGTTGAGCCATGGTGGCCATAAAGGATCACCCTCCTGGGAACGTGGGACGCGTCGAAATGCCAGTCGCGAAACTACTTGATGGAAACCGTGGCGCCGGCTTCTTCAAGCTCCTTCTTCAGCTTCTCGGCATCCTCCTTGGAAATGCCTTCTTTGACCTTGGCGGGCACGCCCTCGACCAGGTCCTTGGCTTCCTTCAGCCCCAGGCTGGTCGCGGCGCGGACCACCTTGATCACGCCGATCTTCTTGTCGCCGAAGCCTTCCAAGACCACGTCGAACTCGGTCTTCTCGGCCACGGCGGCGGCACCGCCGCCTTCACCCGTGGGGGCCGCCATCATCACGGCGCCCCCGGCGGCCGGCTTGATGCCGTGCACTTCCTCCAAGTAGTCGCTCAGCTCTTTCGCCTCCTTGAGGGTCAAGCCGACGATCTTCTCGCCCAGCTCTTGCGTCAATGCGGAAAATTCGCGCGTCGCTTCTGCCGTTGCCATGACAATCTCGATCCTTTCTCACTAAAGGGGGTTGTTATTTTTGTTCGTGGGTCTTCAAACCGCCGGCGCCTCGGCCGCCGGCGCCTCCTCGCTCTGATCGCTCTTGGACTTCTGCTCGATCTGGCTGGCCAACGCGCCGCCGACCGACTCCAACTGGCTGGCCAGCATCGCGCCCGGGCTCAGGATCTGGCCGATCAAAATGCTCAACTGCTCGGTGCGGCTGGGCCACTTGCTCACTTGGTCGACCTGCGGCGCGCTCATCGGCTCGCCGTCCATCACGCCGCCGCGGGCCTGAAAGGGGGCGAACTTGTCGTCCTTGACCAGCTTGGTGATTTCCTTGGCCAGGGTGACGATGTCCTCGCTGCCCCAGCAGACGGCGGCCGTGCCGCTGAGCCCGGCGAACAGGGAGGCCAGCGGAGTGCCTTCCGTCGCCCGCGCCGCCATGCTGTTCTTAACCACCACCACCTGGATGTTCTTGCGGCGCAGCTCCGCCCGCAGCCGCGTGTTGGTGTTGGCGTCCAAGCCGACCATATTCACCAGGAGGGCATCGTGGACGTTCTGCAACCGCCCGCGGAGTTCCTCGGCAATCAGATTCTTAACGTACTTGCTCATGTCGAATTCGCTGTGTGATATGTTTCCGGGCGACGTCCACGCCGCCTCTGCGCGGCGGGAGAACCGTTACCCCGCTTGGATCCGCACGCCGGGACTCATCGTGGCGCTGATGGCGATCCCCTTGAGATATTGCCCCCGCACCGCGGCCGGTTTCATGTTGACGACGTGGTTGACAAAGGCGGTGATATTCTCGGCGAGTTTCGCCGCGTCGAAGCTCAGCTTGCCCACCACCGCGTGTACGTTGCCGCCGGCATCGCTGCGGAACTCGACCTTGCCGGCTTTGTATTCCTTGATGACTTTGCCCACGTCCGGCGTGACGGTGCCGGCCCGCGGCGAAGGCATCAGGCCGCGGGGGCCGAGGACCTTGCCCAACGGGCCCACCGCTCCCATCATGTCGGGCGCGGCGATGCACACGTCAAAGTCGGTCCACCCGCCCTTGATCTTCTCGGCCAGTTCCGGGCCGCCCACTTCGTCGGCCCCGGCGGCCTTCGCCTCGTCGATCTTATCGCCCTTGGCGAACACCACGACCCGCAGCGACTTGCCGATGCCGTGCGGCAGCACGATCGAGCCGCGCACGTTCTGGTCGGCCTGCTTGGGGTCGATGCCCAGCCGCATCACGATCTCGACCGTCTGGTCGAATTTCGTCGTGTTAAAGGTTTTCAAAATAGCCACCGCCTCGCTCACCGGCACGAGCTTTTTCTCCGCCGGAACCTTGGCCAACATGGCGGTCATGCGTTTCGCTGTCTTTGGCATTGCTACTTGCTTTCAACCTCGGCTTTAGCGGCAATTACTATGTTATGCGGAAGCACAACCTGCGGCCACTAATCCCTGATCCCCAGTCCCTAGTCCCTCAAAACTTCAATTCCCATGCTCCGCGCGGTGCCCTCGACCAGCCTGCGGGCGTGATCCAGGTCGCGGGCGTTGAGGTCGGCCATCTTCGTCTTGCAGATTTCGTCAATCTGGGCGACGGTCACCTTGCCGACTTTCTCCTTGTTCGGCACGCCCGAACCTTTGGCGATCCCCGCCGCCTGTTTCAATAACGCGGCGGCCGGCGGACTCTTGGTGATGAACTCAAAGCTCCGGTCGTTGTAGACCTTGACCACCACCGGGATGGGCATTCCCCCGGCGTCCCTGGTCCGCTCGTTAAACTGCTGCACGAATTGCCCCAGGTTGATGCCGTAGCGGCCCAACGACGTGCCCACCGGCGGGGCAGGCGTGGCCTGACCGCCGGGAACCTGGAACCTTGCTTCACCCACCAGCTGTTTTGCCATCAGAGCGCCTCGATCTGCCAATATTCCAGTTCGACCGGCGTCGACCGGCCGAAGATGTTGATCATGACCGTCACCCGGCCGTTCGTTTCGTCGATGCTATCCACTTCCCCTTCGAAGTTCTCGAAGGTGCCTTCGTTGATTTTCACACGCTCGCCCTCGCGGAAGGCGATCTTCAGCTTCGGCGCCTTCTCGCTCTTCTCTTCTTGTTTGGCGACGATGCGGGAGACCTCGTGCGGAAGCATGGGGCTGGGGCGGCCGGCGGCCCCGGTGAAATCGCCGATCCCCGGCGTCTCGCGGACGAGGAACCAGGTGTCATCATTGATTTCCATGTGCACGACCAGATAGCCCGGATACAGCTTCCGCTTGATGACCTTCTTCTTCCCGCCTTTGAATTCGGTGACTTTTTCCGTGGGGACGATGACGTCGCCGAAAAAATAGCCCAATCCGGCAATGGCCACCCGTCGCAACAAACCTTCGCGGATCGACTCCTCGCGGTTGCTTTGCACTTTGAGGATATACCAATCCATCTTCTCGGATTTGGCTTCCTCGGCCGGCTCGGCTGCCTTGGCTTCTTTGACTTCTTTGGCTTCCTTGGCCGGCGCGGGGGGCGGCTCCGGAGGCGCCTCGGCCACCGGCGCCGGCGGGGCCGGCTCGGCAGGCGGCGCTTCCGGCGGGATCTCGGGCGGCGCCAGGGCGGCCGGCGGCCCTTCGCCCGCCGGCTCGGCAGGCCCTTCCGCCGGCTCCGGGGCCGACGCTTCTGCCGGCTCTTTCGGCAGCCCCTCGCCTGCCGCGTAAGCGGACACGGAGGCCTGCTCGGGCGGCGTCTCGTTTGCCGGCAGTTCGGCGGCCGCCACTTCGGTTGCCGCCGGGGGCGCGGCCGGAGACTCCGCCGCGTCCAAGTTCGCTTCGCGCGGCGACTCCGCCAACGGCTGGCCTTCAGCCCTATTTAGTTCATCCATCACGGCACGATTCCTAAGTGACCCCGACCCCTATCCAGAACAGCAGCACTTTCCAAAACATATCGTAGCCGGCCAGGATAAACGCCAACGCGAAAATCAGGATCAGCACCACCATCGAGGCGCGGAACAATTCGCCCCGGGTGGGCCAAGACACTTTGTTCATCTCCGCTTCCACGGCAATGAGGAAATCGGCGAAGGCGGGAACGTTGACCAGGCGATACGACACCCAGACGCCGAACACCAGCAGCAGCAGCGGCACGCCGAACTGGTACTCGGGGCGCTGCCCCACCATGATCGTGCCCAGCCTCAACAGGCCCAGCGCGATCACCGCCACCACCGACGCAAACGTCACCTGCCGGGTGATGCGTCCCTGGTTTCGCTTGTAGATGCCGACGTGTACGAGCTCGTAAAAAAACGTGGCCACCGGCGCTATAACCTCCTCATCTCGGAACAATGGCAGGGGCGGGGGGGCTCGAACTCCCAACCGCTGGTTTTGGAGACCAGTGCTCTACCAATTGAGCTACACCCCTAGTGATTCCTCCCGAAAATGGCGAATGACGAAATCAAAATGACGAATGTCCAAGCCTGCGCTCGCGCTCCGTCCCTTCCTTCCGTCGCCTTTCGTCATTCGGACTTTCGACATTCGACCTTCTTACTTCAGCACCTTGGTCACGACTCCCGAACCGACGGTACGGCCGCCCTCGCGGATGGCGAACCGCACGTTGGCGTCCATGGCGATCGGCGAGATCAACTCGACTTCCAACCTCACGCTGTCGCCAGGCATGCACATCTCGGCGTCGCCCAGCAGCTTGGCCGTGCCGGTAACGTCGGTGGTGCGGAAATAGAACTGCGGCCGGTAGCCGCTGAAGAACGGCGTGTGCCGCCCACCTTCCTCCTTCGAGAGGACGTACACCTCGGCCTCGAAATTGGTGTGCGGCGTGATCGAGCCGGGCTTGGTGATGACCTGGCCGCGCTCAATGTCCTCGCGCTTGATGCCGCGCAGCAACAAGCCGACGTTATCGCCCGCCTGACCTTGGTCCAGCGTCTTGTTGAACATTTCCACGCCCGTGCAAATCGTCTTGCGCGGCTCGGGGCTGAAACCCACGATGGCGACTTCCTCGCCCACCTTGACCATGCCGCGCTCGATGCGTCCCGTGGCCACGGTGCCGCGGCCTTCGATCGAGAACACGTCTTCGACCGCCATGAGGAACGGCTTGTCGACTTCGCGCATCGGCTCGGGGATGTAGGCGTCAATGGCGTCCATCAACTCGCCGATGCACTTGTTGGCCGCCGGATCGGTCGGCTTGTTGTACGCCGACAGCGCGTCGCCGCGGATGATCGGGATCTCCTCGCCCGGAAAACCGTGATGTGTCAGCAGCTCGCGGAGCTCCAACTCGACCAACTCCAGCAACTCCGGATCATCCACCAGATCGACCTTGTTGAGGAACACGACCAGGGCGGGGACGTTCACCTGGCGGGCCAGGAGGACGTGCTCGCGGGTTTGCGGCATGGGACCGTCGGCGGCCGAAACCACCAGGATCGCTCCGTCCATCTGGGCGGCGCCGGTGATCATGTTCTTAATGAAGTCGGCGTGGCCCGGACAGTCGATGTGCGCGTAATGACGTTTGTCGGTTTCATACTCGACGTGGGAAACCGCAATCGTGACGGTCTTCGTGGCGTCGCGCACCGTGCCGCCCTTGGCGATGTCGGCGTAGGACTTGGGCTTGGCCATACCTTTGGCGCCTTGTACAGCCAAAATGGCGCCGGTTAACGTGGTCTTGCCGTGGTCAATGTGGCCAATCGTGCCGACATTGACGTGAGGTTTGGTTCGACTAAATACTTCCTTGGCCATTTCTGTGTCATTCTCCCTGCATTGGATCAAGCGGATCGGTTAGAAGAATCTCCTGGACGGGCGGAACTCCGCGGGCGGAGGTTCTCGACCGGCCGACAAAAGAGCTGCTGATGGGAATCGGACCCATGACCTCGTCCTTACCAAGGACGCGCTCTACCGGCTGAGCTACAGCAGCCAACGTCCTTTCCCCTGCCCCATAAACATCGTCTCTGCCGGGGGGCCGCCGCGCTCTGCCTACTCTCCTTGTTCTTTCCTGGCTGGGTTTCCTCGGTTGCTTCGTTCCTCGGTCGTTGGAACTCGGGGGTGGAAGCGGGTGAAGGGAGTCGAACCCTCGTGAGTAGCTTGGAAGGCTACGGCTCTACCGTTGAGCTACACCCGCACTGGTTAAATGACGAATGACGAAAGCGAAATGACGAATGTCTCGGTCTCCTCTGTTCCCTGCTTCTTTTCCCTGGCCGCTCACTCCGCCTGCGTCACTTGACTTTCGTCATTCGTCTTTTGTCATTTGTCATTTGACTTTCGTCGTTCGTCATTGATTCACAATGTGGGGGGTGAAGGATTCGAACCTTCGAAGGCATTGCCATCAGATTTACAGTCTGACCCCTTTGACCGCTCGGGAAACCCCCCCGAGTTCAAACAACGAATGACGAAATCCGAATGACGAATGTCCAACGACAACTCGCCGCGGGTCGCCTGTGCCTCGTCATTTGAATTGCGTCATTCGTCATTAAGCTAGCGGAGGGACTTGAACCCACAACCTGCTGATTACAAATCAGCTGCTCTGCCGATTGAGCTACGCTAGCCGGTCTAGCCCGTCCACGCGAATCTCTTAATATAACCAACCGCCCGGACCGTGCAAGGCGGGCCGGAGGCAAAAAAAACGAATCCACACCAAGAAAACACCCAAAAACCCGCCGCGTACCCCTCATAAGGACCACTTCGGCCGCTCATTGGCCCGCCGCCGCGTCGTCCAACACCGCCAGCAATGGCAGGTAACAGTCCACCAGCAGCCCCTCGTAACCCCAACTTTCGCCCTTCCAGGTACGCCAATCTTTCGAATGTTTATTGGCCGCTATCCCCTGAAAATCGCCGGCGGCAAAACTCCCCAGCATCGGGTACAGCAGGCGGCGGGCATCCTCCTTGCGGCCCAGTTGGTAAAGCGCGCGGAGCGTCCAATAGGCGTGGCTCGGCGTGGCGCCCCCATTCTCATAAATCTGGAAACCGTCGGAACCGTCGCGCGAAACCGAGCCCCCGGCGTAGTGCTTCTCCGTCACGTAGTCTTCTTGCCGCACGGGCACCAAATTGCCCGGCAAACCATACTGAAACTGATCGTAGCCGACCTGCCGCATCTTCCCCAGCAAATGATCGAGGATGGCGTTGCATTGTTCCGCGTCGATCAACTCGTAGTAAATGGCCAGCCCCTGCACAAAGGCGAAGCTATAGTCGTGCAGCTTGCCGTCCTTGCTCTTCCAACCCGCCAGCAAGCCGGTCTTCGGGTTGAAAAACGCGGGATAATACGCCGCCCGCATCCGCCGAGCCCGTTCGGCCAACATCGCCGCGTCGTCGTTCTTGCCGAGCCGCCGGGCCACTTTCGCCAACAGCGAGCAGGCGCGAAAGGCCATGGCGTTCGAGTAGGCGTCTTCGTGACCGAAACCGACCGTGTCCCACCAATTGGCCGGCCGGAAGGTGTCCGGGCGCATCTTGGCCCATGTGCCCGAATTGCCGCTCAGTGGATACTCGATCAGGCCGTTGCCATCGCTATCCAGGGCCAGCATCTTGTTTGCCCACGCCCGCAGCCCGCTCCACCGGCGCTTGGCCCACTGCCAATCCTGCGTGCCTTCAATGTAGTACGCGGCGGCAATCAGCAGCGAGGGATACGTGTCGAGTGAATCGTAAGGACAATTCCAAGGGACGGCGTCGGGATACTCGGGCGTTCGCTCATAACCGGCCATGCCGTAGGAACGAACCCCGTCCAGGTGGCGGTCGACCGTCATCCGCACTAAATCCAGCGCCGTCAGCCCAGCGGCGAGAGGCGGCGCGCGCCGCGCGACCTCCGCATACTCGAACACGCAAAACCCGCAGGTGTCGCTCGAAGAATTGTTGGCCAACATCGCCAACCGCGGATTCACTTGAAAAATGGTGAGGAAGTTGCGGCGGAAACCATCGAACCGCCGGTCGCCTTCGATGCCGGGCAGCGCGGGATAGATCGCCGCCACCTCGCAACGATACTCGACCATCGGCCGCTCTTTGGTGGCCGCCGGGAAACCGATGCACACGAAGGGATCTTTTACGAATCGCCGGGCGTCATAGTCCAGCTTCTGGCCGGGCGGGCTGCTCGTAATGCGGAAGGAGCCCATGTCCGGAAGATGCAGGACGGCCGGCAGCGCCACCTTCAATTCGCCCGGATTCACGATCCCCAACAGCGTCGCATGGTTCAGCCGTTGCGCAATGTTCAGCCGCAGCGGCGCCAGACCCGCCCCCGCTACGTACCGCGACCGCACGGTCAATGCCCGATCCTGAAAATCAAATTCCCAAACGGCCGCCGATGGACCGTTGGCGGTTGGCAGCGAGTAAACCGCGTGCCGGCGGTTCCTGACCTGCAAATGCGCGCCTCGAAGCGGCTTGCCCTGGCGTGGCAGCAGGGGGCTGTGGGCCAGTTTCCCTTGCCCCAGTGAATCGACGGAAAAACGCACGAACTCCGGGCCGCCGGGCGCGAGTTCCACCGCGTAAAAAGGCGACCGGAAGGCGAAAGGCTGGCCGTCACCGTGTGCGGCTGCGGCAACAGACGTCAGCGAAGCGAAGGAAGTCCACGGTGCGCACCCCAACACGATGGCCAGCAGGGCACCTTGCCAGCAACGCCGCGAAGCTCGCATGTATACTCCCACGAAAAGGCAGCCGGCAGGGAAGACTTGGGCTGAAGCGTGCAGGACGGACGGGATTCACCAGGGACCGCTCCGCCGACGCGCGGCGGACGCCCGCCCGATCCGTTGGTTGTCCTCCCAACTCACTTGGCAGGCAGATGGGGAATAATAACTTGCCGCCCCGGCGGGAATACCCCCCCGTCGGACTTGCCGTAGCGTCAGCATAACGAAATGGCGAACTGTCGCAAAAGCGGGGCCACTTGCGGCCCGTGCGGTCCTCTGACCGCAAACACGGGCGGCAAGCCGCCCCGCTACACATTTTAGAACTGGCCGGGTGTTAGGCAGCACGCAGGAAACGAAATACCCACCCGATCCCAGTCCCACCGCATCATCAAGGGGTCGGCACCGTGGCGCGGGTAGACCAATTCCTGCGTGCTGCCTTAGAGCGTGTTTTTGAAGTGC
>Ga0181520_10003356_pt1 | contig 28283 bp, 26 predicted proteins | sample PEATcosm2014_Bin_29_FD_132451 | JGI IMG/M metagenome (GOLD analysis project Ga0181520, IMG submission 132451) | Peatland microbial communities from MTU Mesocosm Facility, Houghton, MI, USA - PEATcosm2014_Bin02_30_metaG | ecosystem: Environmental > Terrestrial > Soil > Wetlands > Peat | place...
AACGACGACTATCAGCGCACCACGCACTACGTGAAAGACGGCACGCTGATCTACGACGACATAACCAGCTTCGAGTTTGAGAAGTTTGTCGAGAAAGTTAAACCCGACATGGTTGGCTCCGGCATCAAGGAAAAGTACATCTTCCAGAAGATGGGCATTCCCTTTCGCCAGATGCATTCATGGGACTACTCCGGCCCATATCACGGATACGATGGCTTCGCCGTTTTTGCTCGCGATATGGATATGGCGATCAATGCCCCGGTTTGGAAGATGACCAAGGCCCCTTATTAAACCGCGCGGAAACCTGAGAGGAGAAATCACGCCATGACACAAAATGCAGACAAGGTGATCGACCACTTTGAGTTGTTCCGCAGCTCCGAATACACGGAGATGCTCGCCAACAAGAAGTGTATGTTTGAAGATCCTGTGCCCACAAAAGAATTCGAGCGGGTGAAGGAATGGACCGAGAGCGATGATTATCGTGAGAAGAATTTCGCTCGTGAGCATCTCGTCATTAATCCAGCGAAGGCTTGCCAGCCGCTGGGCGCGCTCTTTGTCGCACTTGGCTTTGAAGGAACACTGCCTTTCATTCACGGTTCGCAAGGATGTGCTGCGTATTTTCGCAGCCACTTTTCCCGGCACTTCAAGGAGCCTACAGCAGCTGTATGTTCGTCCATGACCGAAGATGCCGCCGTGTTGGGCGGTCTCAGCAACATGATTGACGGCTTGGCTAACTCCTATACCTTATACAAACCGAAGATGATCGCCGTGTCGACCACTTGCATGGCCGAGGTCATAGGCGATGATATAAATGCCTTCATCAAGGGTGCAAAGGAAAAGGGATCGGTTCCGATGGAGCTGGATGTTCCATTTGCTCACACTCCTTCCTTTGTCGGCAGCCATATTACCGGTTACGACAATGCGCTCAAGGGAATTATTGAGCACTTCTGGAATGGCAAAGCCGGCACAGCTCCAAAGCTGGAACGCAAGGCCAACGGCAAGTTGAACTTTATCGGTGGATTCGATGGCTACACGGTTGGCAATATGCACGAGATCAAGCGCCTCTTCGATCTGATGGGAGTCGAATACACGATTCTCTCCGATGCTAGCGATGTGTGGGATACGCCAAGCGACGGCGAGTTCCGCATGTACGATGGTGGAACGACATTGGCGGACGCGGCTAATGCGATCCATGCCAATGCGACGATCTCGATGCAGGAGTTCTGCACCGAGAAAACCCTGGATGTGATCGAAGCAGCTGGGCAAGAAACAGTTGCATTCAATCACCCTATCGGCGTGGAAGCGACTGATCGTTTCCTGATGGAGGTTGCGCGCCTCACAGGCAAAACTATTCCCGATTCGATCAGAAAAGAGCGAGGCAGGCTTGTAGACGCCATCGCCGATTCGAGCGCGCACATTCACGGCAAGAAGTTTGCTCTCTTTGGAGATCCCGATTTGACGCTTGGCTTAGCGGGATTTCTGCTTGAACTGGGAGCTGAGCCGGTACATATTCTTTCCACAAATGGCGGACAGGCCTGGCAGGAGAAAGTGGAAGCGCTACTGGCAGCGTCGCCATTCGGTAAAAACTGCCATGTGTATTCAGGTAAGGATCTCTGGCATATGCGCTCGCTGCTCTTTACTGAACGAGTCGACTTTTTGATTGGCAGCACCTACGGAAAGTTTCTGGAGCGCGACACCAAGACTCCATTGATCCGTCTGGGCTTTCCTATCTTCGACCGTCATCACCATCATCGTTCTCCGGTCTGGGGCTATCAGGGAGGACTCAATGTCCTCGTGAAGATTCTCGATAGGATCTTTGATCATATGGACCAGACAACGAACGAGGTGGGGAAGACAGACTATAGCTTCGACATTATTCGTTAACGAGCCAGGATCGCCGTACGACGCAGTTAATCAAGGTTGATGATGACGTGATTCTCAAATATTCGTTGGCAGCGTAGAAGGAGCGGCGATGAGTACACTTGGCTCAAAGATACAGCAGGTATTGAACGAGCCGGGTTGCGCCACGAATCAGGCCAAGCCGAGCTTTGATCGGAAGAAAGGCTGCAACCGGCTTCTTGCGCCCGGCGCGGCTGCCGGCGGCTGCGCCTTCGATGGCGCCAAGATTGCCCTTCAACCAATCACAGATGTTGTGCATCTGATTCACGGACCAATCAACTGCGAGGGACACTCCTGGGATGGTCGAGGCGCCAAGTCGTCAGGATCAAATCTTTATCGCACTAGCTTCACCACGGCAATGACCGAGCAAGACATCATCTTCGGCGGTGAGAAGCATCTGTACAAAGCCATCAAAGAAGCTGTCAGGAAATACAACCCTCCAGCGGTCTTCGTTTACCAGACCTGTGTTCCGGCCATGATCGGAGACGATCTTGAAGCTGTTTGCAAGGCTGCCGCAAAAAAACTCGGCAAGCCTGTGATCCCCGTCAATGCGCCTGGATTTGTCGGGTCGAAGAACCTGGGAAATAAACTTGCAGGCGAGGCGCTTCTCGATTATGTAATCGGAACGGAAGAGCCAGCGGACGTGACTCCGTACGACATCAACATCATCGGAGAATACAATCTTTCCGGTGAACTCTGGCAAGTAAAGCCGCTGCTCGATGAGTTGGGAATTCGCATTCTCGCTTGCATTTCCGGCGACGCGAAGTATCACGAGATTGCGCGCTCGCATCGGGCGCGTGCGGCGATGATGGTCTGTTCAAAAGCCATGATCAATGTCGCTCGCAAGATGGAAGAGCGATACGGAATACCGTACTTCGAGGGATCATTCTACGGCATCGGAGATATGAGTGATTCTCTGCGCAGAATTGCGCAATTGCTGGTTGAGCGTGGCGCTCCGGCTGAGTTGCTTGGCCGCACCGAAGCCGTCATCGCAAGAGAAGAGGCGCGCGCATGGGAACGGATTGCCCCCTTCAAGATGCGCCGTGCAGGCAAGCGGGCATTGCTATTCACGGGTGGAGTAAAGTCCTGGTCTGTCGTAGCGGCCATGCAGGAAGCGGGCCTTACTGTCATCGGAACAAGCGTTAAAAAGTCCACGCTCGACGACAAAGAGCGCATCAAGGAAATCATGAAAGATGATGCGCATATGTTCGATGATCTGAAGCCGCGCGAGATGTACAAGATGCTCAAAGAGGCGCGGGCCGACATCATGCTATCTGGCGGGCGCACCCAGTTTGTCGCCTTGAAAGCGAAGATGCCATGGCTCGACATCAACCAGGAACGGCATCACGCCTATGCCGGGTACGAGGGCATGGTGGCGCTTGTGAGCGAGATCGACAAGTCACTCTCAAGTCCCATATGGGAGCAAATCCGCAAGCCTGCTCCCTGGGAGTCATCTATCGCCCAAAACGAGTTTGCCATTCATGTGGCATAGGACGGGCTTATGGCGCGAGTGACAATCAGCGACAAGTACTGCACCGTGAATCCACTCAAGATGAGTCCGTCGATTGGCGCGGCATTGGCCTTTATGGGAGTAGAGAATTCGATGCCTCTGCTTCATGGTTCACAGGGTTGCACCTCCTTCGGGCTTGTGTTGTTCGTGCGTCATTTCCGCGAGGCAATCCCAATGCAGACGACGGCGATGAGCGAAGTTGCCACTGTACTGGGAGGTTTCGACAACCTGGAACAAGCTTTGGTTAATATCGCTGAGCGAACTCACCCGACGTTGATAGGAATCTGCACCACAGGAATCTCCGAGATCAAAGGTGACGACCTAACAGGATTTCTTAAGTTGATTCGCGCAAACCGGCCAGAGCTCGATCGCATCGCTCTCGTCGATGTCTCCACTCCTGATTTTCAAGGAGCCTTTCAGGACGGATGGGCAGCGGCGGTTACGCGCATGGTCGAAGAGCTTATAGAGGTTCCGCAATTTGAAACCAGACTATCACGGCGCATCAACGTACTGCCCGGTTGCCACATTACACCCGGCGACATCGATGAGCTCCGAGACATCTTCGAGGCATTCAGCCTCGATCCGGTCTTCTTGCCCGATCTTTCCGGCTCACTCGATGGACATATTCCAACCGAGTTCACGCCGGCATCGCTGGGCGGAATATCAGTTGAACGGATTCGGAGAATGGGTTCTGCCTGCTGGACGGTTGCTATTGGTGAACAGATGCGCGGCGCTGCGATTACCCTCGAACACCATACCAGCGTTCCTTACAAATTATTCGGCCGGCTCACCGGGCTGGCGGCCAATGATGAATTGATGGGATTCTTGTCGGAGATAAGCGGCGTCCCCGTTCCCAAAAAGTACCGTCGTCAACGCAGCCAGTTGATCGATGCGATGCTCGACGGGCACTTCTATTTTAGCGGCAAGCGAGTCGCTATTGCCGCAGAGCCAGACTTGTTGTTCACAATGACGCATTGGCTTCATGAAATGGGTTGCAAGATTCAGGCGGCAGTGACCACGTCGGAATCGCCTGTGCTTGAAAGCATTCCAGTGGACGAGGTTCTGCTGGGCGATCTGGAAGATCTCGAACTTCGCTCCGCCGGCGCTGATTTGATTGTGACGCATTCACACGGAAGGCAAGCCGCGGAGCGTCTCCAGATTCCTTTTTATCGCATTGGAATTCCAATCTTTGATCGTCTTGGAGCTAGCCAGCAGGTTACAGTCGGCTATCGAGGAACACGTAATCTGATCTTCGATATTGGAAATCTATTCATCGCAAATGCTCATGAGCCGACGCCCGAGACTTGGATTCCGAAGCATCAACAAACTAACGATCTAGTGCCGCTGGCGTATGTGCAGTGAGCGCCTTGTGCTATTAGGAGGACTAGGATGAAGGTCGCTTTTGCAACTGAAGACGGACAACACGTAAATGCTCACTTCGGATGGGCAAAGAAGATTGCGATTTACGAAATCTCACAGGAGAACTGCCAACTCGTGAATTGCATTGAGTTCACCGGCAACCAGGAAGAGAACGGCAACGAAGACAAACTGGGTCCAAAGCTCGATGCGATCAAAGACTGCGCAATTCTTTATGTTGCGGCAATCGGTGGATCAGCGGCTGCTCGTGTGGTGGCAAAAAACGTCCACCCGATCAAGGTTGCCGAGACACAGGCTATCGACGAATCATTGCAGCAACTGCAGAAGGTGCTGAACGGTAACCCGCCGCCGTGGATACGCAAGGCGCTGAACAAGGGCAGGGAACGCACTGTTGATTTTGAAGATGAGGTGATCTATGGCTGAGAGCACGGTGGAAGCGGTTGCACCAGCAGCGCACGGTTTTCTCAACGAATTGGTCAAGCAATGGCGAGCGCAGGATTTGCATGGATCATGGGATGCCAAGAGCGATCATGATCTGCTGGAGCCTTACATCCTGACCAGGGAAAAGCGCCTCGCATTGCCTACGATGAGTGATCCAGACCCGGAGACGCTGTGGCGCATGGAACTGTTCTACAACGCAATCGGACTAGCTATCGAGCGAGCTACCGGCGTAATGGTTTCGCCGATGATGAAGCTGCACCACGAAGGTTTTGGACGCCTCGTGCTCACGGCCGGCCGGCTGATCGTCTTCAACAAGCACTTGCGCGACGTGCATCGGTTTGGGTTTGACAGCTTGGAGAAACTGGAGTCAGAGGGCGAAAAGATTGTAGCCGATGGAATTGAGTGGATTGAAAAATACCCAGAGGTTGCACGCTATTGAAAGATGCGGAGGCATAAATGGAAGCGGAACAGATTGAAACACAAGCAGTGACGCGTGACGGAAGAGCGTGGCAACCCTCGTATCTTCTGGACATTGACCTGGGGGTTTGCATTGGCTGCGGACGTTGCTTCAAAGTCTGCGGTCGCTCCGTGATGACATTGCAGGGAATCACGGAAGATGGCGATCTCGTGGGGCTTGATGATGACGAGGAGATATTGCGCAAGGTAATGACTGTCACCGATCCGGGAGCGTGTATTGGGTGTGGCGCGTGCGGGCGCGTGTGCGGGAAGAATTGCCAAAAGCACGGTCCATCCTGAGAGGGCTAACGATGACGCCAGAGACAATGTACACGCATCTGATACGCGCAAACGCGGCCACGGTCTGCGACCCATTCGATGGGCACGTACTTGCGTGTGTCTTCGCCGCCGCCGCGGATGAGTGCCGTGCCGGCGGTTCATTCACCGACGCTCTCGGCATCTGCGGTTCAGTGCTCCGCAGCAATATAGATAAATACTTTCCCGGAACATTGCAACATTTTGAGTTCTTCAAGCTCGATGTCGAGCCAACAATCAACGAAGATGAGAAGTGCCTGCGGGAGCTATTGTGGCGCTTTCGCACCGACTCATCTCCAATCAATTCATTGTTGACCTTTCTTGTAGCTCGCAGAGCCACGCGGCCCAACCATCTATGGCAGGATCTCGGACTGGTTAATCGTGGTGAGTTATCCAGACTCATGATGCGTCACTTTGCCAAGCTGGCGCGTCGCAACGATCAGGACATGAAGTGGAAGAAATTCTTTTATCGAATGATCTGCCACGACGACGGATTCAGCATGTGCGTGGCTCCAAGCTGCTCCGAGTGCAGCGACTTTAATGAATGTTTCGGCGACGAATCTGGCGAGAGCCTGCTGGCGCGGTCGCGCTTTCATAGCGAGACTTTGAGGTTGATTGGCATCGAATCCTCTTTCGCACAATGACCGGCAATCGACCTGTCGCAAATACGACAAACACTTCGCCCGCTCACGGTGAACGGGTCTAAGTATATCTATTTTCAGCAAAAACAATTGGCACACAACGTGCAACATACCAAGCAGCGCCAGCATAGGAGGGCACGATGATTCAACTAACTGAAGCTGCTGCGGGGGCATTGCACTCAGCAATCGCCACGGTTTCTGGATCGATTGCAGGACTGCGATTGACGGTTCGTTCAGGTGGCTGTGCAGGACTCCAATACGAGATGGGCCTGGTGGAAAATTCAGGACCGGCGGAGATCTCCTTCGAGAGCCATGGCGTAAAGATACTCATCGATACATCCTCTTTTGAGTTGATATCCGGCACCACAATCGACTTTGTTGATACTTCGGAGGGCACAGGTTTTTCCTTCGACAATCCCCATGCCAAATCCAAGAGCGGCTGCGGTAAATCTTGCTGCTGATAGACAGTATCTGAGAAAACTCGCTATGACAGGGATGCGTGGACAAAAATCGTGGGTATACCTGGACAATAACGCGACAACGCGCACTGATCCTCGTGTCGTTGAGGCAATGCTGCCATTTTTTCGCGATAACTTTGCTAACCCTTCTTCGCAGCATGATCTTGGTATTGACGCGAAAGACGCTGTGCGCGCGGCGCGACGCCAGGTTTGCGCGTTGATTGGAGCAGAACTCGATAGCGAGATTATCTTCACATCTGGTGGAAGCGAATCGAATAATACTGCGATTCTTTCGGCTCTGCAGACGCAGGAAGGGCGGAACGAGATAGTAACGTCTGTAGTTGAACACCCTTCTGTGCTTGCGTTGTGCGCGCATTTGGAGAAGACGGGAAGAGCCAAGGTTCATCGCATTCCCGTCGACGGACGTGGAGGTCTCAATCTAGATGCGTATCGGAATGTTCTCAGTGAACGGACTGCTCTCGTCACAATTCAGTGGGCCAACAATGAAACTGGAGTTATCTTTCCTGTTGAGATGCTTGCATCAATAGCGCACGCTGCCGGAGCATTGATTCACTGCGACGCTGTTCAAGCTGCGGGAAGAGTCGAGATCAAAGTAAATAACACCAAAATCGATATGCTCTCGATCTCCGCGCACAAAATGCACGGTCCCAAAGGAATCGGCGCTCTCTACGTGCACAACGGAATCAAGTTGGCGTCGCTCATTCATGGTGGTCGTCAAGAACGCGGAAGACGCGCAGGCACAGAAAATACGCCGGCTATCGTTGGCTTTGGAGTGGCCGCCGAACTTGCAGTTCAGGAATTACAGCATGATATGAATCGGATTTCTTTGCTGCGCGACTATCTGGAACGGGAGATTCTGCGCCTCGTTCCAACAGCGATTCGTATTGGAGACCGTCATAAGTGTTTACCCAATACTCTCAACATTGCCTTTGAAAATATCGAGGCGGATTCGATTTTACTTATGCTGAATCGCGAATCAATTGCTGCATCCTCTGGATCGGCCTGCACATCAGGTTCGCTTAATCCATCCCATGTTTTGACCGCGATGAAGATTCCATTCAGTCATCTGCGCGGATCTGTGCGCTTCTCGCTTTCGCGCGAGAGCTCAGATCGCGACATCGATCGTGTTATCGACGTCGTGCAAAATTCAGTGCATTATCTGCAAGCTGATACTGTTTCACTGGAGGCTGCGTATGTCTGATTTCCTTCGCATTGTAATCAACGATTCAACACTCAGAGATGGAGAACAGGCTCCTGGAGTTGCTTTTACGCTGGAAGAGAAGCTGGCCATTGCTCTCGCGTTGGAAGACGCGGGCGTGGATGAGATAGAAGCAGGGACTCCTGCGATCGGGCTCAACGAGATCGAAGAGATTGCAGCCATCGGTTGTGCGTTGAGCAAGTCCGAGCCAATTGCCTGGTGCCGCATGACTCGCACGGATGTCGATGCCGCACGGAAGACCGGGTTGAAGCGCGTGAATCTCTCCATTCCGGTTTCCGATATTCAGATGCGGGCCAAGCTGAATCTGGATCGCGCAGGCGCGCTGAATCGCATTCGCGATGTGATTGCCTATGCGGTCGATTGCGGATTGCGAGTGGCAATGGGTGGTGAAGACTCTAGCCGCGCCGACATGGACTTTCTGCTCAATGCGGTAGAAGTAGCCGCTAACTCAGGCGCGCATCGCTTTCGTTATGCGGACACACTCGGCAACATGGAGCCGTTTTCAGTCTTCGAGGTATTCACACGGCTTGACCGCGCGACCGGAGTCGAGTTGGAGTTTCATGGCCACAATGATCTTGGCATGGCCACGGCAAATACGCTTGCGGCAATTCGTGGGGGCGCGACTCATGCCAGCGTTTGTGTCCTCGGCCTGGGAGAACGCGCCGGCAATGCGCCTCTTGAAGAAGTTGCCGCGTGCTTGAATCGCTTTTATGGCGCAGGAAGCAATGTGAATCTTACACAGTTGCCGCGGCTTGCTGAAATCGTGGCCAGAGCGGCTCGTCGTCCGATTTCAGTTGGGAAGGCAATCGTCGGCGCGAATGCCTTCACGCATGAATCTGGCATTCACGTCGATGGCCTGCTGAAAGATCCATCAACATATGAAGAATTGTCTCCGCAAACCTTCGGGCGCTCGCGCGAGATTGTTCTGGGAAAGCATTCGGGAATGGCATCGGTGGCAAGCGCTCTAAAATCCCTTGGATTAGTTACGAACAAAGATTGCACTCGATCAGTACTAGCTCTGGTTCGCCAGCGATCCATGCAGGCAAAGCGCGTCGTTAGCTCAGAGGAGTTGCTGGACTTCTACCAGAGCACGAGCAATAGCACAATATCCATTCACGACTCACTGGAGATGAAATATGACTGTGCTTGAACAACTGACGAAGCTATCTTCCGCCGAGGATTACTTTCGCTTTCTTGGCGTCGCCTATGACCCGGCTGTCCTGAATGTGGCGCGGCTGCATATCCTGCGGCGCATGGGAGACAATCTTCGCGAGGCCGGTCTGGAGCCGGACGAAGAGAAAGCCCGCGCCTACTTCCGCGCGCATCTTGAGCGGGCTTACCAGGATTTTGTAAAGTCCAGCCCCATCAAAGAGCGCGTATTCAAGGTTCACAAGGACGCGATCCGCTCCACTGTCACGCCGCTGGTGCATCTGTCGGTTCCGGAACATGATCGAGAAGCGCTTTAGGGTCGAGCTCATAGATGGCTCTTCGCATTTCATTTCTGAATCTTCATTTCTTCCTTATCTCATAAGCTTTAACCTTTAAATAAATCATGCAGATTTGTTGTCTCGCATCGACCAGCGATTCGTAGACGAATGAGCCGCAAGAGTGACCGGGTTTTATACGCCGGGAGTAGCCGGACAAACATCACCTTCAGGAGAATCTTCATGGCAGATCAAAAAGCACCTCAGATGCAAGCTACTCTGGGCCTTACCGGACTTACCAGCAATGCAATGGCACTCATCGCCCCCGGCGCTTTTCTTTGGCTCACGTTCGTAATCCAGGCAGGCACTGGCACCACTGCACCGACTATGTGGTTGGGCATCTTTGCCGCACTGCTCCTCTGTCTGGCTACTGCGGTCGCTTACGCGGAGATTTCAAAAATCTATCCCGGCACGGGCTCAAGCTATTACTATGCGGAGCAAGCGCTCCTATCCAAAGATAGGTTCTTCAAGTACGCTCGCGTCGCCAAGTTCATTGTCGGCTGGGGCTCGCATCTTTACTACTGGGTTTATCCGGGCGTGATGGTGGCTGTTACCGGCGTCTTTGTCGGCTATATCGTCGGATTTTTGTATCCCAACTTCATGAGCGGCTCGAATCCCGGACTTATCTTCATGGCGCTAGTGGCGATTGCCTTTTCATTCTTTGTTGGCTGGATTGCATCCAAGGGTGCGGGAGCCTCCACGGCCGTTAACCTGGCTATCAACATTGTCCAGATTTCCGCGCTATTGGTCTTCAGCGTACTCGCCATCGGTTATCGTACAAGCCATCCCGCAGGTTCGCCGGCCTTCCAGTATGACGGACAGACTTTGGCAACTTACAATTATCAGTTCGCTACAGCCAAAGACGGCTCCATAGTTCGCAATGCCAGTGGCGTGCCCGCCCCGCTGCTCGACTCAGCCGGCAAGCCGGTTCCCTTCGCCATTGACTATCCCGAAAAAGACGCCAGCGGCAACTTCCTTTCCCATACTTCCGCTGCTTCGGTTGTGTCGCCTCACAAATTTAGTTTTGTTTTTATCCAGGCCACGGTCGCCATTCTGATTCTGGTTGGATTCGAATCGGTGACTTCGATGGGAGGCGAGGCAAAGAACCCCACCAAGCATATTCCTATCGCAGTCATCTCCTCACTGCTGATTCAAGGTTTGGTGTGTTATCTGATCGAGTATTTCGCGGCCAACTACTTTCTCAACTCCGGCTATACCATGCAAAGCGCGGTCACTTCTGCAGCGCCTATCGGCGACATGATGATCATGGTCGGTGACGGACTGCTGGGCCAGGGCAACGGCAAATACTTCATGCTTGCTGAAGCTGTTACTGTCTTTTTGGCGCTGATCGGCACCACGCTTAGCTGCATGAACACCGGCGCTCGCGTCACTTATGCGATGGGCAAAGACGACGAAGCTCCCGAGCACTTTGGAATCCTTCATGCCAAATCGCTCAGTCCCCGCAAGGCGATCTGGACGCTGGCCGTTATTAGCGCGGTCATCGGCGTCATTGCAGTATCGCTGGTTTTTGGTGACGCAAGCGCGCCCTCTGATGCAGCCATCGCCGCGCTGCCGCACGGCATCTTCTCCAACTTCGGCTACCTCTCGCACGACCAGTTAGCTGCGCTGCCCAATTCGCTGCTGACCATTACGCTGACTTCCAACTTCGGCACCTTTATCCTGTATGCGCTGAGTTGCTTATTGTGCATCATTGCCTACCACAGGCGTCATGACTACAACGTAGTCCGTCACCTGCTTATTCCAGGCTTTGGCCTGCTGGCCAACATTGTTTGCATGGCATTCTACCTAATCAGCCCGGTCTTCGGCTTAGGCACATTCAAGGAACCACTGCTGGCGCTGGGAATCTCCGCCGCCTGGGGCGTCTACGGAGCGTTTTATTTCCTTCGCTCGTCGAAGGCAAAAGGCAAGGCCGTTCTTCTGACGGTCAAATAGAGCAATAGTCTGGATCAAAGCAACAATCGTCACCATGTGGAATGTCAGCTTGGGTCTGCATTACATTCCCAGAACGATTCCAAGATCAACTTCGTGGATGTTGGCAGTTCGGTGATCGATCTGATATAACACCGGCTCCTGCTGGATGGCAGGTGCATGAGATGCGTAACGGCTCTTATAACTTATTGATTTTATGGTGGGCCTGCAGGGATTCGAACCCCGAACCAAGGGATTATGAGTCCCCTGCTCTAACCGTTGAGCTACAGGCCCGATACTGTAGTTAAATTTTTGTAAATGAATAAGATAGTAAAATAAAGTCAAAGGTAGGTTTTGCGCAATTATTGAGGCAAGTCGCCATTTCTTTAACCCCCGTGTACTTATGAGGCATTTCTGAAATTCCAGCCCTGAATTTCATCATAACCGGGCTGGAATCACTTGGCTGAACCCCACTTCATGCCAAACCAAAAATCATTTGTCAGCAAGTATACCGGTCCACTTACAACTCTCAGAGGCAAGGTCTGCTCCACGCACGGACGTGCCTCTCGATTATCGCACACTTCAAAGGTGCTAACCTCAAATAATACTTCCACATAGCAGCAACAGTTGAAGCTTCTTTCCGCCGACCTTATCCCGTCACAATCTCGCTAAAGTCGGCGATGCCGGAGAAGCCGCGCAGCACCTCATCGATCAGGCCCAGATGCGCGCCGCGAATTGCCGGATCGGGATCGAGGACCATCACCTTATCAAAGAATGCGTCAACTGCCGGGCGCAGAGTGGCTATAGCTTCGAGCGCCTGCCCGTAGAAGCGCAACTTGCGCAACGCGGCCACTTCAGGAGCAAGCAACGCCGCCGCATCCGCAAGCTGCTGCGCCTCCGGCGAGAGCTTCACATCCTTCGGCGAGCCGATGTCGAACTTTTTCTCTTCGGCCTGACGCAGGATATTCTTGATGCGCTTGAAGGCCGCGGAGATGGCGGCGAAATCAGCTGACTCACGCGCCGCAGTCAGCGCTTCGGCGCGTGCAATCGCGTCGCGTACATCATCGGCCCCGGCAGCGAGAACCGCGTTCACCACGTCATAAGCAAAGCCGCGAACATCTTTGAGATAGAAGTTAAGGCGCTCGCGAAGGAATGCTGCAACCAGTTCCTTGTTGGCTGTCTCCGCGCCGCTCGCTGTGACGACATCGGAGAGGGTGAGCGGCAACTCCGACTCCGCCAAAATCTTTACAATCGCATTCGCCGCGCGGCGCAGTGCGAATGGATCCTTTGATCCAGTAGGAGCGTTGCCGATGCTGAACATTGCAAAAATCGTCTGAATCCTGTCGGCTATACCAAGTAACTGACCTTCAATAGTCTGCGGAATGGGATCATCCATCGATGCAGGCGTATATTGATCGTAGATTGCCTGTGCTACTATGCCGCTCTTCTGTTCGGCAAGAGCGTAGTAGCTACCCACAATGCCTTGTAGCTCTGTAAATTCCTTGACCAGTTCCGATGTTAGGTCAGCCTTGGCTAGTCTTGTAGCCAACAGCAGCGAATCCTCATTTATAACTACTCCGCCCGTCGCTGTTCTAAGCAGCCCCATCTCGGTTTTTGGGAGGGTTGCAACTATCGCCTTCACCACGGCCAAATTCTGCTCTGTTTTCCAGTAATAGTTACCCAATTCTCTATGGAATGTGACGTTCTTTAGGCTTTCAAAACGAGCTTCAAGCGATGTTTTCCGGTCGAACTCCCAGAAGAAACGGGCGTCCTTGAAGCGCGCGCGTAGCACACGTGCATTGCCGTGGCGGATAATCGCTTCGCCCTCCGCATCGACCTGCGTGTTGAGCACTGCGAGGAAATGCGGCAGGAGTTTACGGTAGTAAGGTGCCGGCCCCATCTGTAGCTCACGTTTGTCATCTGCTCTTTCTACCGCGAAATACTTTTGGTGGTCGCGCATCACCGTGACCAAAACTTTATCAGGAAGATCGAGATACTCCGTCTCAAAGTTTCCGAGAATCACAGTGGGCCATTCGGTGAGATGAACGACGGTTTCAATCAGTTCCAAATCCTCACGCCAGCGCGCGCCTGTCACAGTGCGGGTTGCCGCATCCAGTGCTTTGCGAATCGACTCTCTGCGCGCGGCTACATCGACCACGACGAATGCCTTGCGTAGAGCTTCGGCGTAGTCGGTTGGCTTGGTCAGCACCACTGGCGCTTCACCGTGCAGAATGCGATGGCCGCGACTAGAGTTGCCTGCCATGATACCGGCAATCTCCAGCGGGACAACCGCCGCATCGAGCAGCGCCACAACCCAGCGGATGGGCCTGACAAATCGCTCCGGCTTGCCCGCGCGCCAGTACATATTTTTTGCCCAGTAGAGGCCGAGAACTTCCTTGGGCAACTCTGTAGCCAGCAATTCTGATGCCGCGCGGCCCAGCCGTTTTACTGTTGCGCCGACGTACTCGCCCTTGGCGTTGGTTACCTTTTCAAGAGCCGCAATCGCGACGCCGGCCTTCTTCGCGAAGGCCTCGGCGGCGGGAGTCGGCGCGCCGTCTTTGAAGGCAACCTTCCACGACGGCCCGGTCAATTGCTCCTCGCTGTCGGCCTGACTCGTGAGCACGCCCTCGACCAGCACAGCCAACCGGCGCGGCGTCGAGTAGGTGGTCAGCTTGGCTCCATCGGCAAGCAACCGCTCGCGCGTGAGCAGCTCGTTGACGCGGCGACCCAACTCGGCCTCGGCTCCAGCAATCATGCGGGCGGGAACTTCGTCCAGCCCAATCTCCAATAAAAAATCCGTCATAGCGGTAAATTCTTTCTGCGTATTTGAAAACCGGAAAAACAGCTCTCAGCTTTCAGCTATTCCTTCGCGAGTCAAGTGTCCAAGCTATCTAACTAAAAGCTGACGGCTAATAGCTAACTCACCTGCTGCGCCGCATACACTTTGGCGACGCCCACGGCCAGATTGCGAATGCGTCCGATCATGCCCACGCGCTCAGTGACGCTGATCGCTCCGCGCGCGTCAAGCAGGTTAAAGAGATTCGAGCACTTCAGCGCCAACTCATAAGTGGACATCAACGGGAAGCGCAGCTTCTCCGCCGCAGTTGCTTTCTCATTTGCCAGCAATGCATTTGCCTTCGCCAGCAAATCCTGCGCCTCGGCCTCGTAGCTGTTGAAGTGTGCCCAAAGCCGCTCCACATCGGCGTCCTCAAAGTTATAAACCGAGTACTGCAACTCCTCAGTCAGCCTGACATCGCCATAGGTCACCGTTGCACCAGTCTCCGGATCGCGCGCCCAGACCACGTCGTAGACCGAATCCACATCCTGCATGAAAGCCGCGAGCCGTTCCAGACCATAGGTCAACTCGGCACAGATCGGGTCCAGATCCAGCCCGCCGCACTGCTGGAAGTAAGTGAACTGGGTGATCTCCATTCCGTCCATCATCACCTGCCAGCCCACGCCCCACGCGCCAACCGTCGGACCCTCCCAGTTGTCTTCTTCAAACTTCAAGTCGTGCTTCGAGAGATCGATGCCAATAGCTTCCAATGATTGGAGATAAAGTTCCTGCACATTCACCGGCGGCGGCTTCAGAATGAGCTGAAATTGCGTGTGGCGGAAGAGTCTGTTGGGATTTTCGCCGTAACGGCCATCGGCTGGCCGCCGCGAGGGCTGGGCATAGCCGACCTTGTAGGGCCGTGGCCCCAGCACGCGCAGAAAGGTCTCCGGGGCCATGGTGCCCGCACCGACTTCAACGTCGTAAGGCTGCTGTAGTACGCAGCCGCGCTCCGCCCAAAAGCCTTGCAGGCGGAATAAAAGCTCCTGAAAGGTGAGCGGTGTGGACTTCGATTGGGTTGAAAGCTGGGTTGAAGGCACGGGCAACTCTCTCTCGATGGGACTGGAGTAGATTTTAACAGCCTGCACGGGTTCACAGCCGCGCCAGCGCCTCAGCCGAGCGCAGTTTGCGCTCCAGGTGGCGCTCCAGGGCTTGCAATGTGAAGCAGCGAAGATCCAGCGCGCGCCGCCGCGACCATTCTTCGGCGGCAAAGGCCGAAGCGGGAGAGCGCAGCATCCGCTGCGCCAGTTGCCACGAGTCCGCCGATAGTTCGCTTGCGTTGCCGTTGCGATGCACCGCGCAGAACAAGCCATCGCCGAGCGTGTTGAAGCTGGCTTCGCCTGCAATAAGCGCTTCGCCGCAGGCCGTGCAGTGATTGATGTCCGGCAACAGGCCCATCAGACGCGTCATCCACAACTGAAAATAGGTCAGCGGCATCCACGGCTGTTCTATCGTCGTTTGCTCCAGCACCGAGACCAGCAGCCGGAAGGTCGTCTCCTGGGGATCGTGTTCGGGCAGCGCTTCATCCAGCAACTCGGCAAAAAAGCTGAGCACCGTCATGCGCACGGGATCGACCGGCGAAGAGAGCGGCGAGCGGAGAATTTCAAGTTGATCGAGGCGCACCAGTTCTTGTCGTGGCCGCTCGGCAAACCAGGCGCGGGCGAGTGTCATCGGCTCCAGCGCCCCGCCGAAGCGCTTGCGGCTCCTGAGCGCCGACTTGGCCACGCCCCGCACCCGGCCATAGTCGCGCGTAAAAAAGCTCACAATCAGGTCGGCCTCATGGACCGACCAGGTGCGCAGAATCACGGCTTCAGAGGTGAGTACGCCCATGCGACTACTATTCTCGCACCCTCATCTTTATTCTGATCTTCGCTAAGTCGAAGCCCTTACTATCGAAGGTGGCGCATTGACGTACTACCGAACAAAGGCGCAGATTGCACCCGTAAATCAGATGCCCTTATTGCAGCCCTCGCCCCACGGCCAGCACGCTCTCCATCAGCGCGTCGATCTCCGCGCGGCCTGTGCGGTGGTTGACAATCGCCGCGCGAATCGCCGTCTGGCCTTTGATGCGAGTCGTCGATGGAGCCACCACTCCCGACTCCTGCAAGCGGATCACAATCTCGTCGTTGATCCGATTGCACTCCGCCTGCTCTTTCGCGCGATAGCGGAAGCAGACGATATTCAGCTCGACCGTGGCCATCAGCTCCAGCTCCTGCGTGGCCTTGATACGCGACTCCAGATAGCGGGCCAGCGCGCAGCAGCGCGAGATCGACTCGCCCAATGCGTCCGCCCCCAACACCTTCAGCGTGAACCAGACCTTCAAGGCGCGAAAGCCGCGCGAGAGGTCCGGCCCAAAATCGCACGGCCAGGGCGATCCCGCCGCAAGCCCGCGTTCGGCGCGTTGCAAATAAGCCGCCGGAAGCGCAAAGGCCTTCTTGTGCGTCTCGCCATCGCGGACCAGAATGAATCCGGCGTCGTACGGCGCTTGTCCCCATTTGTGAAAGTCGAAGGCCACCGAATCCGCGCGTTCGATCCCATCAAGCATCGGCGCCAGATCAGGGGCCATCCGCGCCAGCGCGCCAAAGGCTCCATCCACATGGAACCAGAGCTTCTCGCGACGGCACAATTCGGCCATTCCAGCCAGATCGTCCACCGCTCCCGTGTTCACCGTTCCCGCCGTTCCCACCACCAGAAACGGCGTAAAGCCATTGGCGCGGTCGCGTTGAATCGCTTCGGCAAGCGCGCCCAGATCAATGCGGAAGCGGCTGTCGGTAGGAATCTGGCGCAGCGCGTCGCTGCCCAGTCCCGCAATGTCCATCGCCTTGGGGACGCAGCCATGCACCGCGTTCGATGTGTAGGCAGTCAGCCGCCTTGTCTCCCCAGCCACTCCGCCGGCGCGCACTTCAAAGCCAAGCGCGGCGTCGCGTGCAATCACGACTGCAATCAAATTCGCCATCGATGTTCCGGTCACAAACAATCCCGTCGCCGTCTCCGGAAATCCAAAGAGCTCCGCCACCCAGCGCGCCACCTGCCGCTCAACCTCGACCGGAATATGATCGCGCCCTCCGCAATTCGCATTCAGCCCCGCGGCCAGCATCTCCGCCAACATACCCACCGGCGTGCCGCCGCCGTTGACCCAGCCCATAAAGCCGGGATGCGCGTTGCCCTGAGCGTAGGGAAGAATCTCGTTCATGAACTCGGCATGAACCTCAGCCAGCGCCTCGCCCGCGCGCGGCAGAGGAGAGCGAAAGCGCGCCCGCACCTCGGCGGGAATCGGCTGCCAGACGGGCCGCTCCCTGATCTCTTCAACGTAGCCGAGCATATCGTCGAGCATCCTGTGCGCCTGCGCGCGGAAGGCTGCCCAATCGGTAGGGTCGAGAGTTTCTTTGGTTTGCACGGCAGAATCGATAATGGGCGGCGCTTGCGACATTCCTTCTCCCTGTAATATATTTTACGTGCTGAGGGCATGGAGTATCATGGGAACAATGGCAGACCAAGACGTTTCCCTGAAGATCGACCGAGATCAAGCTATCCTCATCGCCAGCCGGGTATTCGCCGCCTTCCTCCTCTTTTGGGTCGTCGAAGACATTACTGAACTGCCTCGCGAACTCTTTACCGTCATACACTACTTACGCGAAACCACACAGGCGGGAATTAGCCTGTTCGAGGCGTTGCGCTCCTCATACCTCCTCGGCCTTTACATTATGTATTTGCTCGCGAATTTACTCCGTATCGCGCTGTGGCTTCTGGCCGCCGGATGGTTCTATCGGTGCGACCCTCGCATTCGGAACTTCTTCACCGCAGCAACCAAATCCTAGAATTTCTACAATTCTCAATTTGGAGGTGCGCTGATGCTTCGCTTTTTCAGGGTTTACTTGAGCGCCATGATCGTTCTGCTCGTATGTGCCACTACAGGCCTAGCTTCTACCACGAAGACGCAGCGGACAATTCAGGAGGGAGTGGGCTGGGATCGTTTCATAGTGGGTGCCAAAATGAACTCCCTGATCGATGCCCTCGGCTTGCCCGACAAGTCCTCCTCCGGCCGTTGGATGCGGTGGGATAATGTCGGCGTCAATTGCCTGTTGGATGATAAGAATCAGGCAGTCGAACTTCGTTTCGAGAAACGCTTCGAAAGTGTTACTGGTAGCGGAGTTCAGTTCGGGATGTCCGCGGATGAAGTCCGTAAGATCTACGGCGATCCTGGGACGATGGAGTGGCATGACGGTGGGATGAAGATTATCTGGCCATCACGGGGCATCCAGATCTGGTTTCACGACAACATCGTTTATCAGATTGTGATTTTCAGTCCAAAGAAATAGAACGCCGGGAGCCCCATCCATTGCGAGTTGCCAGGGCACCCACGGACAGGTCTTCGTCAGTGGGGTGGCTGGGCGGAATGGCTGAGAGACCACGAACCCAAACCCAAATAACTTGTCATCCTGAGCGAAGCGCAGCGGAGTCGAAGGAGTTGCGGTTGCTTTTCGGCGTCATGTCGCAATGCATTCGTGCTGAATCAATAGGTATTGACTTGGACGCAGTAGCGTTATCGATACAGTTTCCGAATCGGCGACCATCCGGCCACTTTACCGTCCGAAAACAACCTTGGCTTGAACGTTCGATGCATTTGTCGCGTCTATCTTTTCGATCCGGAAAATGCAGGAGCGCGCAGAAGTTGTGCTAACTGCGCCGCTTCCAGTGGACCAGATCAGTTACTGTTTATCTGTTAACTCAGAAAGGTGTGTGATCCGAATGCGCATATTTACCCGTTCCTACCGATTGAACTACATCGGCGCCCTGTGCGCCGTCACCTGCCTATTTACGGCTGGTTCCTTCTTGGATTGTCAGCAGTCCTCAAATGCCCCTATGACTCAGGGGGTCGCGCCAGCATCCATGGTCTTTGACAAGGTCATGTTCTATCCCGATACCACTGCCGATAATGGCGACGGTTTCCTTTGGTGGGGCCTCCCCTTCTCTTGGCAATTTGCTAACGTGTCGTCGTTGAACCTGATTGCCAACGCATACGGCCTTGGCATGCATCAGGTAATCGGCTTTCCAAAGTGGGCCGAGACCGACCGGTACACCATGGCGGCCACCTTGGATCGAGAAAAGTTGGAGGCGTTCAAGACGCTTCCCATAGACGAGCAGGTGCGACAACAGCGGTTGATGATGCAAACGGTTCTTGCCGAATGGTATCAGCTCAAAGCGCACCTCGAAACCCGCGAAATGCCTGTCTACGATCTGATTGTCGCTAATGGAGGACCGAAGTTGAGGGAGTACGTTCAAGAAAGCAACCCAGGGTCATCTTTCTTTAGGCCTGGACATTGGAGGGGGAATTACGGCACGATGGAGGACCTCGCCAGCAAGCTCGCCGGACCCACAGGCGGTGTCGTTATCGACAAGACAGGACTGGGGATGAAGACATTCAGTTACGAGCTCAAGTGGACTTCGGACAGCCAGAGCGGCGTGGCAGGCAGCACGCCTTCGATCTTCACGGCTCTCGAAAAGCAGCTCGGACTAAAGTTGGTCCCCGCCACAGATACGGTGGGCGTTCTCGTCATCGATCACATCGAGAAACCGACTCCGATCTTTCACACCAAGGCCCCTTCGGGACCATCGCTATAAGAAGAAACAAAGTTGCGAGATCAACGAATCCCACCCTAGCCACAAAAACAATAACGCGGCGAGGGTGGGGCACCCAAGTTTTATCTACCGCGGGTCGGTAACAGCGGTGATGACTATCCGATAGTTGCGCACTGAGGTTGAGCTGGTGCCCCACCCATTCCGCGTTCTTTGCGGAATGGATGGGATTTCATGGACACCATGCGCGAAGCGCGGCTGCCGCACCGCAGGTGCTTTGCACATAATTACCCCTCCTCGGCGCACAATCAATCCATGAACAACGTCTACAGCGCGGGCCTTTTCTATTCCCTATTGCCTAGTCCCTATTCCCTGCTTTTCGGCTACCCCCTACCCCCCCTCCTATATTTATTTTCGGCCCCGTTTCTTTGCACATAATTAAAGCAACTGCGAGAATCAAGGAGTTTTTCAACAACATACACGCAGGGCCATACCAGCATTTGAGATTACGGAAATCCGTCTGTTTTTAGCTTTGCATATTATTTCCAACGAATCTTCACTAGTTCACTTATTCACTCATTCACTTCTTCACTCATTCACTTCTTTACTCATTCACTTATTCACTCATTCACTCATTCACTGTCCACTGATCGCCAGTCTTAATCGATAGTGTGCTACACTGTATTTGCGCTCAGTGATTTGGCCGTGAGCGGCGGCGAGCCTTCCCAGGCGAGCCTGTCCGGCAAAGATGCCGTCCGGCAATGAAGCAGCGTGTGGCAGCTCCGGGCCTGTGAATATCGGGCCAGTCTTAGATTCGACTCTTCGGTTCTCCCTTACGCAAATTAAAATGCAGGTCCGCGCTCTTGATTGAGTGCGCGCGCCTCTCTGTCCGCCTCCGATTGCAGGCCGCATGAAGCTTTGCGGCTCCGGAGGCACAAGGAAATGATTTTATTTTGACAACAATGTTTTCCGAGTTTTCTCTTTCGCCCGCTTTGATGGCGCGGCTTGACGTAAACAAATTTACAACTCCCACGCCGGTGCAGGCCGGCTGCATTCCTCCTGCTCTAGAAGGCCGCGATGTGCTGGCCACCGCGCAGACCGGAACCGGCAAGACGCTGGGCTTTTTGATTCCTATAGTCGAAATGCTGCAGAAGGCCGAAGGCAAAGGCGCTCATGCGCTGATCGTGTTGCCGACGCGTGAGCTGGCGATGCAGGTGGAGCAGGCTTTTCTCTCGATTCGCTCCAATCAATCGCAGACCGTTGCGCTGGTCGTCGGCGGCCTTGCCGAGCGCGCGCAGCTTGATGCAATTCGTCGCGGCGCGCGCCTGATCGTCGCCACTCCCGGACGGCTTGAGGATTACATCAAGCGCAGGCTCGTGCGGCTCGACGGCGTAAAGATTCTTGTACTCGACGAAGTGGACAGGATGCTCGACATGGGCTTCCAGCCAGCTATTCAGCGCATTGCCGCCGAGTTGCCCGCCGTCCGCCAGACGCTCTGTTACTCTGCCACGCTGGAAGGCGCTGTGAAGGATGTGGCGCGCAAGTATCTCAACGATCCGGTCCGCGTCGAGATCGGCTCGGTGCTCAAGCCCGCGGAAAATGTCGAGCTGCGCACCTTCGAGGTCGAGCCGGACAAAAAGCAGGAGCTTCTCGAACATCTTCTGGGCGCGGAGCAGGGCAGCTTTCTCGTCTTCGTGCGCACCAAGCACGGCGCGGACCGCGTGGCGCGCCGCCTCACGCGCGCGGGCCATTCGGCGACACAGATTCACGGCGACCGTTCGCAGGCTCAGCGCAATCAGGCGCTGCGCAGCTTCAGCGAAGGCCGTCATCGCATTCTCGTTGCCACTGACGTTGCGGCGCGCGGCATCGATGTGGCCAACGTGGCGCATGTCATTAACTTCGATCTGCCCAAAATGGCCGAGGATTTTGTTCACCGCGTAGGCCGCACTGGTCGCGCATCGGCGCATGGCGTCGCTTCGACCTTCGCAGGTCCGGCGGAGCGCGGCGATCTCCGTAAAATTGAGCGCACGCTCTCGATTTCAATGAAGCGCTTTCGAGTTCGCTCGGCGGATGACGCGAAGGCTGCGTAAAGCACTTCCAGTTTCACAACGAGCGGGCCTCCTGCAATTCAAGGGTGCCCGCTTTATTTCGTGTTCATCTCGAACGCCATAGGCAGCAGTTCGCGGAAGGCCATCACTTGCGTCCCACCTTCAACCGGGAAGATCACCGGCGCATCCGGCAGGATGAACTCGGCGAGAACCTGGCGGCAGGCGCCGCAGGGCGGGCTGGGAGCGTTATTCAGATTGGCGACGGCGACGGCTTCTACTTTGATTTTGGGTCCGAATTGGGAAACGGCTCGGACCAACGCGGAACGCTCAGCGCAGATCGTCAATCCGTAGCTTACATTCTCCACATTCGTTCCGGTGACGACTTCGCCGGTGGTCAGCCGCAGCGCCGCGCCGACGCGGAATCCGGAGTAGGGCGCGTAGGCGTTCTGTGCGGCCTCAAGCGCCAAGTCAAGCAGCTTCAGCAGCTCAGCGTCTGTCGGATTTGGGTTGTTCATTCGCTCTTACCTCATCGTATGGCGTGAGTTGAGGCTATCGCATCTTCGCGCGCTGTACAACGAAAAGCTGGGCGATGAGAAGTTTCTTAGAATTCCATCTTTTCTCCCTATCATCCTCAAAAACCGCATTCCTCAAGTTGGAGCCTATCTTTCCGATAAAGGGCTTGAGTGCTTTCTGTGCCGGGAGTGTCATCCTGGCCGGGTGAGTGAGTGGATGCGATGGATGAACTGACGAGGGAATTCCTGATCGAGAGCCAAGAGGGGTTGGACCGCATGGAGCGCTGTCTGACCGATCTGGAAGAGCGTCCGCAGGATGCAGGGCTGATTGGAGATATCTTCCGCTCGGTGCACACGATCAAAGGAACCACAGGGTTTCTGGGCTTCAAGCGGCTGGAAAAGCTGGCCCACGCCGGAGAAAACCTGCTTGGCTTGCTTCGCGAAAACAAGCTGACCGCCAATCGCGAGATCATCACCGGGCTGCTGAAACTGCTGGACGGTCTGCGCTCGATTCTCAAGACGATTGAGGCGGAAGACGCGGAGGGCGAAGGCGACGATTCCGTTTTGATTGGCTGTCTGGAAGAGTTGCAACAGCCCGCACAGACTGAGGTAAAGCAGCCGGCTCATGCACACGCTGGCGCTTCGACTCAAGGTGCGCCGCCTCCTCCGGCAGCGGCGAAGTCCATGCCGGCGCCAGCCTCTGCGCAGCCTCCCGACGAACCGGTTTTAACTGCTCAAGCTTCTGCTCAACCGGTGGAGACAAAACCGGCCACTGCTCCTGTTGCGGAAGCTGAGAGCGATCCTGCCAAGCAGCGCGCGCAGGGAAGCGCCGCCGAGAGTACGCTGCGCGTCGATGTGACTCTGCTCAACCGGATGATGAATCTGGTGGGCGAACTGGTGCTCACGCGCAATCAGGTTTTGCAGGCCACATCGGCTGATCCCAACATGACGATGCTATCGCGCCGCCTGGATATGGTGACGGCTGATCTGCGCGAGTCAGTGATGAAGGCTCGCATGCAGCCGGTGTCAAATATCTTCTCCAAGATGCCGCGCATCGTACGCGATCTCTCGCAAGCACTGGGCCGACGCGTGCGCTTGCAGGTCGAAGGCCAGGATACGGAACTGGACAAGAGCCTGCTGGAGGCGATCAAAGACCCGCTGACTCATGCGGTAAGGAACTCGCTCGATCACGGCATCGAGCCGCCCGAAGTGCGCCAGGCCGCAGGCAAGAATCCCGAGGGCATCCTCAAACTGCGCGCTGCGCAGGAGGGCAGCCACGTCATCATTGAGGTCTATGACGACGGCGCGGGCATCAATGTCGAGAAGGTCCGGCAGAAGGCTATCGAGCGCGGTCTGATTACTCCCGATCGTGCCGCGCATTTAGCCGAGCGCGAACTGTTGCAACTGATCTTTCTTCCCGGATTTTCTACCGCTGCGGCGGTGACCAACGTCAGCGGGCGCGGCGTGGGCATGGACGTGGTCCGCACCAACGTCGAGAAGATCGGCGGCAAAGTCGAGATCGACTCCCGCGCCGGCAAGGGAACCACGCTGCGGCTGCGCATTCCGCTTACGCTGGCGATTATTCCGGCGCTGATCGTCCGCAGCGTTGATCAAAGTTTTGCGCTGCCTCAGGGCGCGCTCTCCGAGCTGGTGCATATTCCGCCGGAGCAGGCCGCAGCAGCTATCGAATGGATTGAGAATGCGCCGCTCTATCGCCTACGCGGCAAGCTGCTGCCGCTGGTCTTTCTGGACCGGCTGCTGATGCCGGACGTTGAGCACAAAATGACCACTGAGCGGGACAACTTCATTGCGGTTCTCGACCCCGATGGCCGCCGCTTTGGCCTGGTGGTGGACGGGCTGGCCGATCCGGAAGAGATCGTCGTCAAGCCGCTCTCCGCGGTTCTCAAAGATATTGGCCTCTTCTCCGGAGCAACCGTTTTGGGCAACGCCGATCTGGCGCTGATCCTCGATCCGGGATCGATTGCCATGAAGGCTGGGGTGGCCATGCGCGAGGAAGAAGTTGCGCGCGCTGCCGAAGAAGAAACCGATGCGGAGGCAGCCAAGAGTCTCGAGTACCTCCTCGTAGAAGCCGGCGGACGCCAGGCCGCAGTGCCGTTGAGCGAGGTGCTGCGCATCGAGCAGCTTCCGCTCTCGCGCATCGAATACATCGGCTACCGGCCGGTGCTCAACTTCGAGGGCCAACTGCTGCCGGTCGAGGATTCGGGCGGCGTGCTGGCTGCGGTCGAGGGCAATCCACAGGCGCAGATCATCGTGGTGGTCTGCCGCGAGGGCAATCGTCACGTGGGCATCGCGGTCTCGCACGTGCTGGATGTGGCAGCCGGCGGCGATCTCTTCGAGGCAGGCACAGCGCTGCACACCAGCGGCGTAACGCTACTCAAAAATCGCGTGACCGGTGTAGTGGATCTGGGCGGCGTGGCTCCGCTACCGGCAAGTGAACAGGCACAGGCTGCGTGGAGTCAGACAACGGAGACGGTCTCATGAGCACAACGGCATCAGCACTATCGGCAACAGTGGCTTTGCGTCGCAATGACAAAGCGTCAACGGCAGCGACACTGGTAGAGATGTGCACAGTTCATCTGGGGAGTCAGGTCTTCGGAGTACCCATCACGCACATTCTGGAGATTGTCGGTTCAGCGCGTCCGCAGCCGGTTCCGCTGGCACCCGTCTTTGTCGGTGGGTTGGTTCACTATCGCGGCGACGTGCTGACCACCGTGAGCCTGCGTCAGTTGCTTGATATGCCAACGAAGGAAGGACGACAGGACCTTCTGGTGCTGGAGAGCGCCGGCGGAATTTTTGGTTTGCTGGTGGACTCGGTCGGCGAAGTGCTGACCGTCTCCTCGACCGATTACGAGTCCAATCCTTCAATTTTAGATGAGCGCCGGAGAGCTTTGTTTGCCGGCGCATACAAGCTCAAGGACAGCCTGCTCGTCATGCTCGACCCGGAGCAACTGGATCCTATGCGCCTGAGCGCGGCACGGGCCGCTTGATTTGAACTGCAAGAATCGGTTACTCACTGGAGGTGACCATGCGAGCTTTGATTGTCGACGATTCCCGATTCGTGAGAGGTTATCTGCGCGGCCTGCTCGAAGAGAAGGGAATTGAGTGCGAGGAGGCGGGCGACGGCCAGGCAGGCATGGACCAAATGAATGCAGGCCTGACCTTTGACATTGCTCTGATCGACTGGAATATGCCGGTGATGAATGGCTTGGATATGCTCAAACAGATGCGCGCCGAGGGATTCACCGACGTCAAGGTCATGATGGTGACCACCGAGGCGGAAAATGATTTTATCCTCCGCGCACTCGACGCCGGCGCCGACGAGTATCTTATGAAGCCATTCGACGACGAGGCTCTCACGGAAAAGCTTGCCATGCTCGGAATGGTGGAGGCCTGAGCTATGGCATCCGGACGTAAAATCCGGATTTTGATCGTGGATGACTCGGCTGTGATGCGGAGTCTTCTGCGCTCAGTGGTCTGCGCCGACGCCGGAATGGAAGTGGCCGGCACGGCTGGAGACGGTGAATCGGCCCTGAGCGCTATTGAAACGCTCCGCCCCGACCTTGTGCTGCTGGATGTGGAGATGCCGGTGATGGATGGGTTGGTCACACTGAGAAAGTTGCGGGCGAAGAATCCCAGGATGCCGGTCATCATGTGCAGCTCACTCACGCAGCGCGGCGCCAAAGTGACGATCGAAGCCCTGGCCTCCGGCGCATCCGATTATGTGGGTAAGCCGACCGGGCAAGCGGGCCGCGAGGAAGCGGCAAAGGCACTCTCTCTGGAACTGATTCCCAAAATTCAGGCGCTTACCAGCCAGCAGCTTACTTTCGCCGCCGCTCACACTTCGCTGATCTTTCCCTGCGCGCCACCGCCCAAAACGCCGCCGCTCACTTCGATTCCGGTAGCCGTGGCCATTGGAGTCTCTACCGGCGGCCCAGCGGCTCTGGACCTTTTGCTGCCAGCGCTTCCCGCCGGCTTTCCGCTTCCAATTCTGATTGTGCAGCATATGCCGGAGTTGTTTACCAAACCATTTGCCGAGCGGTTAAATGGACGTTGTTCGTTGCGCGTGCGCGAGGCCACGGACGGCGAGCCGGTCTGCGCCGGAACCATCTACATCGCCAAGGGAAACTGGCACATGGAGGTGCTCACCAGCTCCCGCGCGGGCTTGCCGAACACGCTGCACCTTTCTCAAGGCCCTCCGGAAAACCATTGCCGGCCTGCCGTTGATGTACTCTTTCGCTCGGTAGCCGCAGTATACGGCGCGGGAACTTTGGCCGTGGTGCTGACCGGTATGGGCGCGGATGGACTACTAGGCTGCCGTACGATTCGCGACCATGGCGGCAGCGTCCTCGCTCAAGATCAGGCCAGCAGTACGGTGTGGGGAATGCCCGGGGTTGTTGCCAATGCCGGTTTGGCTCACAGAATCCTGCCCCTGAATGCCATCGTCCCGGAAATCCTTCGGCTAACTAGCCGGACGTACTCGGAAGCTCGCGAGCTTCGGGAAACGGTGGCCTAGCGATGCAAACTGACTCCAGTATTGACTACGGCTACCTTCGCCAGCTTGTCTTCGGTCTCTCGCAAAACGTGCTCGACCCATCGCGCGATTACCTATTTGACACCCGGCTCACCAAGGTCTTGCGCAATCAGGGAATGAGCCGCCTGGATGAGCTGGTCACACACCTCAAAGTCAAAAAGAATCCGGTTCTTGAACGCTCCATCGCGGAAGCGATGACCATCAATGAGACCAGTTTCTTTCGCGACGGCCGTCCCTTTGAACTGCTGCGCACCGAGCTGCTGCCCAAGATCATCGAGGCGCGCCGCTATATACGCGGTCTGCGCTTCTGGAGCGCGGCCTGTTCCACCGGCCAGGAGGCGTACAGCGTAGGAATGATGTTGCAGGAACACTTTCCCATGCTCGCTGGCTGGAACAATCGCATCGAAGGCACGGACATCTGCGCCGAAGTGGTCGAGAAAGCTCAGGCCGGCTGCTACCACCGCATCGAGATGAATCGCGGCTTGCCCGCTCGTTTCGTTGTGCGCTACTTCGACCACGTCGGCGAGGATTGGGTGATCAAACCTGAGATTCGCAAGATGTGCAACTTCCGTCAGGCCAACCTCTGCGCCTCGCCGCTGCCCTTCTGCCGCATCGACGACCGCTTCGATGTCATCTTTCTGCGCAACGTCATGCTCTACTTCTCGCAGGAGAGCCGCCGAACGCTGTTGGCCGGTATTCACAAGGTTCTTGCCCCGGATGGCATTCTCTTCCTCGGCTCCAGTGAACAGCCCGCCGATCCCTCCATCTGGACCTCGGTGCTGGCCGGAGGCACCTGCCACTTCCGGCCCCGCCAGCCGAGTTAGAGCTGTAAACCGCGGGCATCTGTCAGAGACTTTCGCTGTGCCCGCCGTCACCCGGCCATCGAATCCCAGCGGCTAGAATTGAATAGAGGAGATACGAAACAATGCCCCGTAAAGCACTGATTGCCGCCAACTGGAAGATGTACAAGACGCCCGCCGAAGCCAAGGCCTTTGTCGATGCCTTTTTGCC
>Ga0181520_10003357_pt1 | contig 28280 bp, 27 predicted proteins | sample PEATcosm2014_Bin_29_FD_132451 | JGI IMG/M metagenome (GOLD analysis project Ga0181520, IMG submission 132451) | Peatland microbial communities from MTU Mesocosm Facility, Houghton, MI, USA - PEATcosm2014_Bin02_30_metaG | ecosystem: Environmental > Terrestrial > Soil > Wetlands > Peat | place...
CATGACCAGCGGGCGCATCATCGTGCCGGCGTCCTGCGTGATTTCGCCGGCGAGCGAGTAAATGTAAGGCAGCAGCCGGTAGCGGATTTTGTCGAATTTGACGATGGCCTGATAAGCCGGAGCTGAATCGCCGCCAAAAGCCCACGGTTCGCGCGGTATCAATTCGCCGTGCAAACGGGTGAGCGGGCAGAACGCGCCGAACTCGAACCAGCGGGCGTTGAGTTCGCGCCATTCATCGGCATTTTCCGGCGCGGGATTTCCGGTGGAGAATCTTGATTCCATGGTGTAACCGCCGATGTCCATCGTCCAATACGGCGTGCCGGAAATGCAAAAGCCCAGCCCGGCGGCAATCTGCTTCTTCATCGCGGTCCAGGTTCCGGTAGTGTCGCCGGACCAGGTGGCCGTGCCGTAGCGTTGGATGCCGGCGAAGCCGGAGCGCGTGAGGATGAACACGCGCTGGTTGGGCGCGACGCTGCGCTGGCCTTCATACATGCCCTTGCTGTTCATCAAGGCGTAGCCGTTCATCACGCGCGAGGCCGTGCCCATCGCGGTTGGATTCATGTGGACGCGCTGCCCTTCGAGCGTGGGCGGCGAAGGCGTCAGGTCCGGCTCGGTGGCGTCCTCCCACCAGGCGTCAATGCCCTTGCTGAACAGCGCGGAGTTGATCTGCGACCAATAAAGCTTGCGTGCGCCGGGATTGAACGCGTCGTAAAAGGTGTAGGGATAATTGATCCAATCCTTCATCCCTTCCGTGATGTTGGGCTGGTAGAGAAAACCGGCCTTCTGCATCGCATTGAAGTTGGTGGTGCCGGGATAAAATTTGCCCCACACCGAAATCATGACGTGCGCGTGCAGGTCGTGGAGCGATTTGATCCATGCCGCCGGGTCGGGGAACCGTTTCAGGTCAAACTCGTGGGAACCCCAGGCGTCGCGCGGCCAGTATTGCCAGTCCTGCACAATGTCGTCGAAGGGAATGGCGCGCTGCCGGAATTCCTTCACGACGTCGAGGCTTTGCTTGTCGGTCTCATAACGCTGGCGCGACTGCCACAAGCCGAACGCCCACTCCGGCATCAATGAAGCCTGCCCGGTCAATTGACGGTATCCGGCGACAACGTGGTCCAGCGACGGGCCGTAAATGAAATAATAATCCACGCCGTCGCCAACCTCGGACCAGAGCGAAGTGTTTCCGTTCGGGTCGGGCGTTTTCCATGTCAGTTCCATCGTGGAGCGCTGGTCGCCGCCGGACTCGACTTTGATGGGGTAATGATGGCCGGCTTCGAGCCGGACTTTGATTTGATCGTTGTCCGTCAGCCAGCTTTGCCGCCAGTGATCAATGACAATTTTTCCGTCCAGCCACATTTTGATATGGCCATTCGAGTAGGTTTTAATTTGATAATCGCCGGTGGTCGGCGGAACAAGTTCGCCGGCCCATCGCATCCATCCGCCGCCACCACCACCGCCGCCACCACCACCGCCGCCACGGCTGCGTGGCGGGAGGCCGATGGTGCTGGTGGCGTGCGCGTTGGCCAGCGAGTCGGGATTGGCCTGCGTGAACGTGCCGGTCGTCAACCCGCCGGGCTGGTTGGAAACGTCAACGAGACAATTCGCCGGGATGGGTTCAAACGCCCGCAAATCGCCGAAGCGCGTGTAAGAAAGATTGTCCCAAAACACGCCGTAACCACGGCTGGAAACCAGCAGCGGCACGACGACGTGCGTGTTGTGTTGCCACAAATCCAGGTCATAGCCCTTGATGTCCACGATGCCGGTTTGCCGCTGGCCCAGGCCGTAAAGCGATTCGTCGGCATTCGGTTCCCATTGCTGGCTCACATGGAACGTCTGCTCGCCCTGCACCGCGGCGGGCGTGATGCTCCGGCCGCCGGCGGTTTCGGCGAGAATGGGCGCACCGCTGGAATTGAAAAATGAAATCGCGCCGCTGGCGAGGTTGACATGGACTTGAAGTTTGCTGGTCGAAAGGATGGACTCGCCGTTTGCGGTTTTCACCGACACGCTGGTTTTGACGATTTGCTTCGGTTCCGTGGTCACGGTCTTGCGGTCGAAGAACGCGCGGTTTGTGGCGCAGGCCACGCGCACGATGTCCGGCGCGCAGAACTCCACCTTCAGAAATGCGCCCTGAAGCGGAACGATGACGCCATCCGCGACCTTTTCCACCTTTGCCGGCACGCCGGGCGACAGCGCATCAGGCGATAATCCATTCGCGGCCTGCGCGAAGACTTGAACATTGGCCGCCATCAGGGCGGCGAGAAGCGGGAATTTGAGAAATGTTTTCATGTCGGTCGGCAATGTTTAATTCAATCCGGCGGACTTGGCAATGAAATCTCATCGCCGAAAAACCCCGCCGACCCCGCAACAATGCCCAGCAACACAGTCCGCGCGGAACATCACTTTGAGGCGGCCGGGGTGACGGGACCCTCACCAAATGGCGATTTCCAATTTTGAAGTTCGCCCCGTCTCGCTTCGGCTGTGCCCGGCTTCGGAATTCGCGATAAAAAACAGGCGGGCCGTTTCCAGTCCGCCTGTTCGTGAATTGAATTTCGTTCGGAAAATTATTCCGATTTGACCGCTTCGTCGGCGGCGTCGAAGGCGTGCTGCAACGCCACGAGGTCTTCGCCGGGCTTGAGCGCGTCGAGCATCTTCTGCTCTTCCTTGAGCTGTTCGTCGCTGTAGGCGGCGGCCTTGATGGACAGGCCGATGCGGCGTTCACCCCGGTCAATCTTGATGACGCGGGCGCTCACGTCCTGGCCGGCCTTGAGCACGTTCTTGATCTTGTCCACTCGGTCCTCGCTGATTTGCGAGATGTGAACGAGGCCGTCAATCTCGTGTTGCAGGCCGACAAACGCGCCGAAGCTGGCGAGCTTGGTGACCTTGCCGGTGACGAGGTCGCCGACCTTGTAAAGCGTGTCAATGGTTTCCCACGGGTCGGTGCCGAGCTGTTTCATGCCGAGCGCGATGCGCTGGTTCGGGCGGTCCACCTCGAGCACGGTGGCCTCGACTTCGTCGCCCTTCTTCATGACTTCGGAAGGATGATTGATCTTGCGTGTCCACGACATGTCGGAGACGTGGATCATGCCGTCAATGCCTTCTTCCAGCTCGACAAACGCGCCGTAGCTGGTGAGGTTGCGTACCTTGCCCTTGACCTTGGTGCCGACGGGATATTTCGCCGCGGCGTTGTCCCACGGGTTGCTTTCCAACTGGCGGATGCCGAGGGAAATTTTCTGCTCCTCGCGATTGATGCCGAGCACGACAGCCTCGATTTCCTGATCCTGTTTCAAAACGTCGCTCGGTTTGGCGATGCGCTTGGTCCAGGAAAGTTCGGTGACATGGACGAGGCCTTCCACGCCGGGTTCGAGCTGCACAAACGCGCCGTAAGGCACGAGGCTGACGACCTTGCCCTTTACCTTCTGGCCGACGGGGAACTTCGTCTCGATGCTGTCCCACGGGTTCGCCATCTTCTGCTTGAGGCCGAGGCTGACGCGCTCCTTTTCCTTGTTCACATCCAGCACGACCACGTCCAGTTCCTGGCCGACCTTCAAAACCTCGGACGGATGCCCGATGCGGCCCCAGCTCATGTCCGTGATGTGGAGCAAACCGTCAATGCCGTTCAAATCAATGAACGCGCCGAAATCCGTGATGTTCTTGACCGTGCCCTTGCGGATGTCGCCGGGCACCATTTCGGCCAGCAAATGGGAGCGCTTCTCGAACCGCTCCTGCTCGATCAATTCGCGGCGCGAGAGCACGATGTTCTGCCGCTCCTGGTTGATTTTGACGACCTTGAATTCATAGCTGTTGCCGACGAACTCCGTGAGGTTCCTCGGCGTGATGACGTCAATCTGCGACGCCGGCAAAAACGCCTCGACGCCGACGTTGACGACCAGCCCGCCCTTGACGATGGACTTGACCTTGCCAACGATGCGCCCGCCCTCGTTGCAAATCGTGAGAATCTTGTCCCAGTTCTTCTTGAACTCCGCCTTCTCGTGCGAGAGGACGACGGTGCCCTCCTTGTTTTCGAGCTTCTCGATGAGCACGTCAACCTCGTCGCCGACCTTGACGGCCTTGGCGTCAATAAACTCGATGGCGGGGATGACACCCTCGCTTTTGTAGCCGATGTCCACCAGCATTTCCTTGGGGCGGACTTCGATGATCTTGCCTTTGACAATTTCGCCTTGAACAAAGCGCGTTGAGCTTTGCTTCATGGCCTCTTCCATGGTGAGCATAATATGACTGTGTTGAACTGCGGGAACTTGGGAAACCGCGCTGGCGGGAACCGAAGCTCCATTGCCTAACTACCAACCCGTCTTCGCCAGCGCTTCGCCGGGGCAAGCGCTGCCGTGGCAACGGAGGTTAAAGGTTAGGTTGTTGGTTGACTGTTTTTTCTCAGCCTCAATGAACACTTGTCCCGCCGCAGTTTCCTGCGACGTCCAAGCCGCCTCCAAAGCTATTACGGAAGCGGATCCGCACACGCGGCGTTCAGGCAAGGTGGAAAATAGCGGAAATGCGGAGATTGGCAAGAGGGAATTACGACTTCACGGCTTGTGAATTTCTCGATAAGGCTGTTGCTGCTCATACAACGCGAGCCGGTCCTGCATTGCCTTGCGCTCCTTGTCACCTGCCGCAGTCATATCCAAAGCCTGTTTCTGATACTTAATCGCTTGTTGGAAATCATCTGCTTCAGCAAAGGCCGCCGCTAATGTGTCCACACGTGTCCAATTCGTCCAACTCGAGAAATTACAAGCTTTTGTGGCCGCTTCGACGGCTTCTTTGCCATTTCTCATTGAAGCAATCGGACAAGTGGCACGCAACCACCCGAGATTATTCCAAGCGCTTGGATTTATTGGATCAATTTGAATTGCTCGATGATAATCTTGTTCAGCTTCGTCAAATCGCCCCTTTTTGTCATAACAAAAACCGCGCAATGCCAATGCCGTGGCGTCGTTAGGATTGAGACGGAGGCCTTCGCTCCAATCGGTAATCGCCTTGTCAACTTCACCGATGGCAGCATAGACAGATGCCCGATTTTTAAATGCCAAATCATTTGTCGGATTGAGCTGTATGTATTTGTTCAAGTCTCCTATTGATTTTTCAAATTCACCTTTTGCACGGTAGGCAATTGCACGATCAAAAATGGCAAAGGCATTTTTGGGGTCGAATTGAATAGCTGCGGTGAAGTCGGCGATTGCCTTATCAAATTCACCGTCGCTGAAATGAAGCGCACCGTCAACAATCAGTTCATCAACTCTGGTCAGATGATTGGTCTCGCTGGCTGGCATGGAATTAACAATTCCAACACCCGCTAAAAATGCCAAACAAATTTGCAGCCTGATTTTTCCCATAAGTCAGACGCTATTTCGCGCCAGCCCCGTTTGTCGAGAAAAAATTTCAATTGCGCGCCAGCGCTTCCAGTTTCTTGAGCGAAAAGGTGTCGCCGCCGCGCAGAAAGAACCGCGTGATTTGCTCGCGCAACTGGCGGTAAAGCGCGGGGTCGGTCTGCGCGAGCTGCGCGGGCGCGGCGCGGCGCGCAAAACGCACCAGCGCGGCGAGTTCGCCCCAGCGCTTTTGCCGCAGATAAACGTCAATCTGCGACTGGTCGGCCAGCAGCGCGCGGGCGGTGAGTTCTTCTTCGCGGGCGTTCATGGTTCAGGTTTCCAACACTTCAAGATAAACAAGGTTTTCCTTGGCGCGTTCGCGGGCGCGCGGCTCAAACGCGGCCACGATTTTCCGCACGCGCCGCAAATCGGGACGATGCCGGCTCACGAGAAACCGGATGTCGCCGAGGTCTTTCGGCTCCGCGCGGATCAGCTTGGCGGCGATCAAATTTTCCACCGGCGGACGGAAAATATGCAGCCGGCCGATGCGCTCAACGAGCACCGGCTCAAAATGTCCAATTTGCGTCAGGCCGGGTTCGACCAGTTGCAGATAGGGACGGTCAGGTTCGAGCGTTTGCTTTGGGTCAAAGAGCAGCCCGATTTTCTCCGCGGCGGCTTTCAATTCGCCTCGGTCGTAATCGCTCGCCGGTTTCCAGATGTCCAAATCGGCGGAAGTCCGCCCTTCCATGCCGCCTAACAGACACGCCGCCGAACCGATAAGACAGAGCCGCACGGGCGAACCTTTTTTGCCGAGCGCGCGCGACAGATCCGCCAGCACAACATTCCATGCTTCGCCGTCGAGTTGTAAATTCAGGGACATCAATTAAGCCCTGCCAGCATAGCAAAAAACGGATGGCAAATCAATTTCCATTCACTTCACCCAGCCCTGCGCCTTCAGCCAGAACAGACAATCCTCCGTCCACGGATGCAGGTTCACGAACGGCGGCGTCCGGATGCCCATGCCCAGGCCCATGCCGTGCCCGCCTTTTTGGTAGATGTGCAAATCGAACGGCACGTGATTTTTCCGCAGCGCCCCGGCAAACATCAGCGTGTTTTCCGGCGGCACGGTCCGGTCTTCGGATGTGCACCAGATGAAGCACGGCGGCGTGCTGGCGTCCACGTGCAATTCGCTGGAGGTTTCCTGCACCAGTTCCGGCGGAGGATTTCTGCCGAGCAAATAACCTTTCGAGCCCGGATGCGCGAACTCGCCCATCGTGATGACCGGATAACAAAGGATGCCGATGTCCGGGCGCGAACTTTGCCGCTCGATCGCGTCGGCGGAATTGGTGTCGCCGGAATCAAAATGCGTCATCAACATCGAAGCCACATGGCCGCCCGCCGACGAGCCCATGATGCCGATGCGCTTCGGATCAATTTTGAATTCATCCGCCCGCGCGCGAACCGTCCGCACCGCCCGCGCCGCGTCCTGCAACTCCGCCGGATGCCGGTAGCCGTCCGCGCCGATCCGGTATTTCAACACGAAACAGGTGATGCCATGCTGATTGAGCCAGAGCGCGTAATCATTTCCCTCGCGCGGCGAGAGATGCTGATAGCCGCCGCCGGGACAAATCACCAGCGCCGCTCCCGCCGTCGCATCGCTTTGGCGCGGCAAGCCGGTGGCATTTGTGCCGTCAGGCAGATACGGCGTGATCGTCGGGATGTCGTTGGTCTTTGTGCCGAGCGCGCCGGGCGCGCCGTCGGGCCAGAGCGGAATGGCGGTTTGCATTTCGGCGCGGGCCAGAATGAGCGACGCAAATAAAATTGCGGATGCGAAAAGTGTTTTCATGTTTGGTTTGGACGATGCTCGCGGAAATCCGCCGGCATTTCAATCCCGAAGAAATCCGCGATAAATCCGCCGCCGATTTGCCGGCTCACGGCGGGAGCGGCCGGCCTTTGGTTTCCGGAGCGAACGGCAGAATCAGCAGTCCGACGAGATAAATCAGGGCCACGGTGCTGGCGGCGAGGCCAAAACTGCCCAGCGCGACGACCAGATAACCGGTCACAAACGGCCCGCTGGCCGCCAGCACCCGGCCGATGTTGAAGCAGAATCCGGCGCCGGTCGCGCGAAGCCGCGTGGGATACAATTCCGGCAGGTAAATCGGAAAGCCGCTGAAAATGCCGTTGTTGAAAAATCCCAGCAGCGGCAGCAGCAGCAGCACCTGCGCGTAGGTTCGCGGCGTCAGGAACGTGACGGGCAGCATCACCAGGCTGCCCACGCACATCAGGGCAAAGACCCGCCGCCGGCCCACGCGATCCGCCAGCGGGGCAAAAATCAGGTAACCCGCCAGCGCCCCGGCATTCAACAGCATGGTGGCGTAGCTGACGCGGCTTGTGAGTTCGGATGCGCTCATGCCTTTCAAATCCGGCAGCGCGCGGACGAGCGTGGGCGTCCAGTTCGTCGCGCCCCACAAACCGAACACGGCCACGAACGCCAGCCCGGAGCCGACCAGCGTGGCGCGCAGCAGTCCCGGCGAAAACAGTTCCGCCAGTTTCAACGGATGCGCGCCGCCGGCCTGCCGCTCCTCGGCGCGGGCCTTGACCCATCGTTCCGGTTCCCTGACCCACAACCGGATGAGGAACGCGACCAGCGCCGGCACAACACCGACCACAAAAATGAGCCGCCAGCTACAGTTGCGCAGGAGCAGGGTGAGAATCGCCGCCACAATAAATCCCGCCGCCCATGCCGATTGCAGCAGTCCCGCCGCCTTGGTGCGCTTGTCTTCCGGCCACACCTCCGCCACCAGCGCCGCGCCCGCCGCCCATTCGCCGCCGATGCCCAGCGCCGTGATAAAACGGAACAGCGCCAGTTCCCACCAATTCTGCGACAGCGCGGCCAGGCCGGTGAACACGGCGTAAATCAGGATTGTGAACACCAACGCCCGGGTCCGCCCCAGATAATCCGCCAGAACACCGAACAGCACCCCGCCAATTGCCCAGCCGATCAGAAAAATCGAGAAAATGATTCCGCCATACCAGCCGATGACCTCGGCGGTCGCGGGTCCGCCGCCGGACGCGGGCAGGAGGTCGTGCAGCGCCGGTTGCAGGACCAGCGCGTAAATCGTGGAGTCCATGGAATCGAACACCCAGCCCAGCCACGCGACGAAGAGCACCAGCCATTGGTAGCGCGTGACCCCGTGACGCCAGGAATTGGGTTTCACGGAAAACAGTGTAACCGGACTTGCCAACAAATGGAAGCTCCGACCTGGCCGGCTGGCGCTTCATTGACTCTGCGGGATTGCGCTCCTATCTTCGTTTTTGCATGTTCGAGCTTGTTTCCAGTTACCAGCCCGCCGGCGACCAGCCGCAGGCGATTGCGAAGCTGACGGAAGGCATTTTGTCCGGCGCGAAGCATCAGACGCTGCTCGGCGTCACCGGTTCGGGAAAAACTTTTACCGTCGCGAACGTCATCCGGAACGTGGACAAACCGACGCTCGTCATTTCGCACAACAAGACTCTCGCCGCGCAGCTTTACGCCGAATTCAAAAGTTTTTTCCCGAACAACGCCGTCGAATACTTCGTCAGCTATTTCGACTATTACCAGCCGGAAGCCTACATCCCGCGCACCGACACGTTCATCGAGAAGGATTCAAGCCGGAACGAGGAAATCGAGCGGCTGCGGCTCTCGACGATGAGCAGCCTCTTCACGCGGCGCGACGTGGTTGTGGTCGCCAGCGTCTCGTGCATTTACGGCATCGGCAGCAAGGAGGATTACGAGGCGCTCGTGATTCCCATCCGCATTGGGCAGGAAATTTCCCGGCAGCAATTCCTCACGCGCCTCGTGGATTTGCAATACGAACGCAACGACATCACGTTTGAGCGCGGCAACTTTCGCGTGCGCGGCGACACGATTGAAGTTCGTCCCGCCGGTCGCGAGGACGGCCTGCGCGTGGAGTTCTTCGGCGACGAAATCGAGCGGCTCACGCGCTTCGAGCCGTTGACGGGAAACAAAATCGAATCGCTCGACGGCGTGACCATTTTCCCGGCCAAGCAATTCGTCACGACCGGCGACAAGATGAAGCGCGCCATCCTCGCCATCCGCGAGGAATTGCGCGAGCGCATCGTGCATTTCGAGAAGCACGGCAAGCTGCTCGAAGCCCAGCGAATCAAGCAGCGCACGGAATACGATTTGGAAATGATGGAGGAAATGGGCGTCTGTTCCGGCATCGAAAATTATTCCCGCCACATCGCCGGCCGGCCTGCCGGCTCGCGACCGGCGACGGTGATTGATTTTTTCCCGGACGATTACCTGCTGGTCATTGACGAATCGCACGCGACCGTGCCGCAAATCGGCGCGATGTTCGAGGGCGACCGCTCGCGCAAAACGGTTCTGGTCGAGCACGGCTTCCGGCTGCCGAGCGCGCTCGACAACCGTCCGCTGGACTTTCTGGAATTCCAGGCGATGCAAAACCAGACGATTTACGCCAGCGCCACGCCCGCGCAGCGCGAACTCGGCTGGTCGCGGGCGAGCGCCGGAACGCCGGCCTCCGGCACGGCGCGTTTCGGAATAGCATCTGACCGTGCCGTGCCGGAGGCCGGCGTTCCGGGCGTCGTCGAACTTGTCGTCCGGCCAACCGGGCTGGTTGATCCGAAAGTCACGCTCAAGCCGCTCAAGGGCCAGATTGACGATTTGATCGAGGAATGCCGCAAACGTGCCGACGCGAAGGAGCGCATTCTTGTGACGACGCTGACCAAGCGCACGGCGGAAGAATTGACGGATTATCTGCGCGGCATCGGGGTCAACGTCCAGTATCTCCACAGCGAAATCGGCGCGATTGAGCGCGTGGAAATTTTGCGCTCGCTCCGCAAGGGCGAATTTGACGTGCTCGTTGGAATCAATCTGCTGCGCGAAGGCCTGGATTTGCCGGAAGTCTCGCTCGTCGCGATTCTGGACGCGGACAAGGAGGGTTTTCTACGCAGCGAAACGAGTTTGATCCAGACGGCCGGCCGCGCCGCGCGGCATTTGAACGGCGAGGTGATTCTTTACGCCGACGTGATGACCGACAGCATCAAGAAATTTCTGGCCGTCACCGAACATCGCCGCGAGCGCCAGTTGGAATACAACCGCGAGCACCGCATCACGCCGCGCAGCGTGAACCGCGCCGTCGAGGAAAGCCTGGCGACCTACGAATCCACCCGCAGGGAAGCCGGCGCCGTTTTGCGCGAAGGCGGCGGGGACATTGATTTGACCTCGACGATTCAGGAACTCGAGGGCGAAATGCTCAAGGCCGCCGAGGATTTGAAATTTGAAAAAGCCGCCCTGCTCCGCGACCAGATCAAGGAACTCAAACGCATGATGGACGGCAAGCCGGAAAAAGAATTGAAGCCGGTCAATTATCGAAAGTCAAAGAAAGCGCGCCGATGACCCGCCGTTGCCGGGGTCCGCTTGACTGGCATCACCTGTGATGTCATTTTATTCCGCATGGAAATCGTGCAAGACACCAATGTTTTCGTCGCCGCCCTGCGCAGCCGGGAAGGTGCGAGCGCGGAAGTGTTGGATCGCTGTCTGGCGCATGAAGATCAAGCCGTCATGGGTGACGCCCTGTTTGCGGAATATGAGCAACTGGTGCGGCGGGAAAGTTTGTGGCGGGGCGTGCCAGTGACGACGGCGGAACGCGAGGCGCTGTTGGACGATTTCTGCGCGGCGGCGGTCTGGCAGCCGGTTTATTTTCGCTGGCGGCCAAATCTGCCGGATGCGGATGATGACCACGTTTTGGAGCTGGCGATAGCCGGTGGCGTGGAACATCTGGTCACGCACAACACGCGCGACTTTGGGCGGGGCGAACTTAAATTTGCCGCGCCGCGCGTGGTGACACCGGCCAACATCTGAAAATTGTAAAATGAAAACCATTCCCTATCGTTGTGACAATTCACGGCACAAAGCGCTGATGGGCGCGGCGCGATCCACCGGCACGAGCGTGCAAAGGCTGTTCGACAACTTTGTCACGCACATCATTGCCGAGCGCCAGGCGGAAGCCCGTTTTATGGCGCGTCAGCGGCGCGGCAACCCGGCGCGCGGACGGAAAATCCTTGCTGAAATCCGTCAGCGCATTGTGTCTCGCGCCAGGATATAAACGCTTAAACACGCACTATTGGCGGCGGCAAGCCGGAGGAACAATCAAAAACCGGCAAGCTGTCGAAAAACCCGGCGCGCCGGAAAGCAGGGCGGGACGCCTGCCCTGCTTTATCGCGCGGCTGAACGTCCGCGTTCCGTCACCGTCGCGCGCTTGACAGGCGAAAATGGCGTGGGAAATTGCTTCAGCTTCTTATGATTGCGGCCAGCGATCCAAACATGATCATTGCCGGGTTTGCCGTGGGCGGCCTGGCGCTCGCGATGTTCTGGCGGTTCATTGTCTGGATCCGTGAAGCGCCGGTCAGGCCGGATCCGTGGGACGCGGAGACTGAACAAAAAATTTCGGAACCGGAGGCGCAGGAAGTCTGCCCGCATTGCTCGACTCCGCAACCGCCTGCCGCCTGGTTTTGCGCTCATTGCGGCCGGGCCGTCGGCCCCTACAACAACCTGATGCCCTACGTCCAGGTTTTTTCCGAAGGCGAAGTTTTCCGAAACGGCACCAGCGGCCGGTTTCGAAAACGGCCGGTGATTTTGATCGGCTATTTCCTGATGACCTTGGGAACATACCCGATTTTCGCGCCGATTTACCTGCTTTCGCTTTTGCTGAACTGGAAACGCCCTGCCGGCGAACCAGACGAACCCGTTGGGGGACAAAACGTCCAGCCGTAGTCAGCTCACTTCGCCGGATTCGCGCCTTTCAGGTTCATGCGAATCGAATAAAGCGACGTGCTCGCGGTGATTGGGAGAGCGCGGCCGTCCCGGCTGCCGTCCGGTGCGTCCCGCGCCGGACATCTTTCTATTGTTGCAGCGGCGGGCTGTGACCGCCGAAATCGGCGCTCATAGGGCGCCGCTACAATGTTTGCCGCGAGACGCGGCAAACTGCGCCCGGGACGGGCGCGCTCCCCAAAGTTCACAGCAAGCCAGGTCCGGTCAATTCTTCCGCGAGCATTTTTGGTGAAACGATTTTCACGCCATCAATGGTCTTGCCGAAAAATGGTCCAAAATCCTTTTCATCGCCGGTCAGCAGATATTTTGCGTGAGCCGCCAATGCGCCGCCCAAAATTGGCGCGTCTTTCAAGGCCAGCTTCACCTTGAAATCCATTTTCACCGCCGGAACGAGTTCACATTTCTTGACAATCGCATCCAGATGCCGGAGCGCGCCCGGAAATTTTGCCGCAAGATTGCGCCGGGCTTCTTCCACGGCATAGGCGTTGGTGACACATTCACATTCGCGGCACAGAAAATCCAAGAAGGCGCGCATCCGGCTTTGCGGCAGCGCGCCGGAAAAAAGGATGTTCGCGTCGAGGAAAATCCTCATTTCTTGAAGCGGAATTTCTTCAGCGCCTTTTCGTTGTTGCGCACGAACTCCGCGATGCGCTGATCCGTGTAGATTTCGACCGGAAATGTGGCGCCGCCCCGGATCAAAATTCCTTCCGCCGTTTCCTCGGCAACGACCTGCCCGCTGCCGGCCAGGCCGATGCGCCGCCGCAATTCCTTCGGCAGCGTCAGCGTTCCGCGTTCATTGATGCTGATTACTTTTGTCATCAATTCATCATTTCACACTTTCAGCATATTCGCAACAAGGGAAAGGCGGCGCTCCTGATGAAGGATTTACTTCGCCGGATTCGCGCCCTTGTAAATTAGCTGGATCGAGTAAAACGATTTGCTGGCGGTGATGAAAAGCGTCTTGCGGTCCTTGCCGCTGAAACAGACGTTCGCCGTCCATGATTCCGGCACGTCAATGTGGTCAATTTGTTTTCCGGCCTTGTCAACAACGATCACGCCGCGGCCGCACAGATAAAGATTTCCCTCCTCGTCAATCGTCATGCCGTCCGAGCCGAGCGCGCAGATGAAGGTCTTGTTCGACAGCGAGCCGTCGGGCTGGATGTCGTAGCGCCACGTCTGGCCGGCGCGGATGTCCGAAACAATCAGATTCTTCCCGTCCGGCGTGCCGGTGATGCCGTTGGGCTGTTTCAAATCATCCGTCACCATCACGAGGTTTTTACGGTCGGGCGAAAGATAAAAAACCTCCTGGTTCGTCAGCGCCATCGTCGTGTGATCCCACCAGGTGCGCTTGTAAAACGGGTCGGTGATGAACATCGCGCCGTTGGGCGCGACCCAGACGTCGTTCGGGCCGTTGAGATACTTGCCCTGGTAATTGGTGACGAGCACCGTCATGGTCTTGTCCGGCGCGATGGACCAGAGCTGGTTGTGCTCGTCCGCGCAGGCGATGAGATTGCCGTTCGCGTCAAAACACATTCCGTTCGCGTAGCCGGACGGCTGCATGAACGTGGACAGCTTTCCGTCCGCGCTCCACTCCATGATGCGGTTGTTGTCCTGGTCAACGAAAAACACGTTTCCGTTTTTGTCGCGCGTCGGGCCTTCGGTGAACTTGAAATCGCCCGCCAGTTTTTGGAGCGTCGCGCCGGGCGCAACCACGCCTTGGGCGGAGGCGGAAATCGCCGCGGCAAACAATACTCCCAGCAGAATCGGTGTCATTTTCATAAGGTGCGGACAAATTGCGCCGGGCGCGGCCGGGAATCCAGCAAAAAACGGGATGATGCGCATGACGGATGATGCGGCCTTGAATCCGCGGATTTCGCCGATTTCAAGGATTGCCATCCGCGCCCGTCTGCGAAATCTGCGGACAACAACCTTTGCGTCCTTCGCGTCTTTGCGAAAGAACGATTCGCCGGGATTGGCATTTTCGAGTGTGCGTGCAACATGGCTTGACACGTGCGGAGTAACGGCGTTTGACATGCCAACTGGATGTGTTATGAATACAGCAATGGGCAATTTAATTCAAGTCAAGGGCGCGTCGGAAGCCTTGCGTGACCGGCTGGTTTCCAGCGCGGAAAAAAACCATCGCAGTTTGAACCAGGAAACCCTGGAGCGGCTGGAACGAAGTTTTGAAATTGAGGACGCGTTGGTGTCTGTGCGCGATCAAAAATGGATTGATGAAGCGATGGCCGGTGAATTCCGGCCCGGCAGTCTTGCCCGGCTGCGGCGGATTGCCGCCAAGGCGCGGGAGGCCGTTGCCGCGTGAATCTGGTTTTCAATTCTGTTTTTGAAAGAGACTTCGCGGAACTCATCGGTTATTTCCATGAACAGGGTGGCGCGGTGGTTTCGGTCAAATTTGAAGAATCCGTCTGCCATTTGACTGGGTTGCTGTTGAAAAACCCGGAGCTTGGCCGCTTGCGCCGCGATCTAAAACCCGAAGGCGTCAGGTCTTGTTTGGTCCCGCAATTCCGAAACTACGTTTTGTTTTACAGAATCTCCGGCCATGATCTTGTTTTATTTCGCATGAGATTTGGCGGCATGGATTTGCCGGCGCTCTTTCAATCTTAAAACACCTTCCCGGCGGGCAGGCCGCAACCAAAACATTCAACATTCAACCCCGAACATCCAAGTTCGTCACGTTCGGGCATTCATTGAATGTTGAGTGTTCGATGTTGAATGTTGAATTTTTTCCTCAAGGCAATCCGTGTCCATCCGTGTCCATCCGTGGTTGAAAAACTTTGCCTCCTTCGCGTCTTTGCGGGAGAACCGGTTTCCGTGTCTCTGCGCCTCCTCGGCAAAAAACCTTTCTTGTTTTTGCCGCCGCGCTGCCGCATTTTGAAGGTGCCGATTTTCGGCGGAAACCATGCAGCCCGGCGCCAAAAAACTTTTGAGCTTTCTGAAAAGCTGGATCGTCAACACCCTCGCGGTGGCGCTCGCGGTGTTGATTTTGCGCGGCCACATCCATTGTGAAAGCAACGGCGTCCTGGTGATCGCGGCCCTGCTGCTGGGCATTCTCAACGCCTTCGTCCGGCCGATTTTGATGCTCCTGGCGCTCCCGCTGCTGATTTTCACGCTCGGCCTGTTCACCCTCGTCATCAACGCGCTGCTCCTCTATTTCGTCGGCTTTCTGCTCAACCCCAATTTCTACGTGGACAGCTTCGGATACGCGTTTCTCGGCGCGCTCATCATCGGCATCGTGTCTGTCGCGCTCAACGTCCTCACCGGCGGCGCGCGCGTCAGCGTCCGACGCCAGCGCCGTCCGCCGCCGCAAAATAAATCCGACGACGACGACGACGACAAGCCGGTGATTGACGTTTGAACAAGTTTTGAATTTTTAGTTTCACCGGGCGGAAATCCACCGTTTCAATTCAAAACTCAAAACTCAAAATTCAAAACTTCGATAGGCCGCGCGCAAAGTCCGGATTCCCCGCGCATTAAACTCCCGCTCGAAATCCGTCGGCAATCCCGCCAGCTCCGCCGGCGTTTCGATTTCCTGGAAATTTTTGTCCGCGCCAAACACCTCCGTCATCTGCCGGAAATAATCCGCGTCGTCCGTCCGCAAATAAACCGCGCCGCCGGGCGCGAGCGCGGCGCGGGCCAGCGCGGGAAAATTTTCGCCCACGAGCCGGTGACGGCGGTGCTTCTGCTTCGGCCACGGATCGGGAAAATAAACGTGCAGCGCCGAGGCGGAGCGCGGCGGCAGGAGCCATTGCAAGAAATACGACGACTCGATGCGGACGCCGCGCAGATTGGCCAGCCCGGCGCGCCGGCCCTTGCGGTCCAGCTTGGAAATGCGGCCCAGCAATCGCTCCACGCCGATGAAATTTATTCCAGGATTGCGCCGCGCGTATTCGACCAGAAACGACGCGTCGCCGCAGCCCAGTTCGACTTCGAGCGGCCGCGCCTGGGGAAACAACTCCGCCAGATTCAACCGCTCGACGATTGAGGACAATTGGACGACCAGATTTTCAGGCATTTGAGATTGATCCTATAAAACGCAGTTCAACCACGGATGGAAAACAAATGAATCCGCGAATTGCGCGAATTTCCACGAATTATAATTCATCGGAAACAATTCGCGATAATTCGCGAAATTCGCGGATAAAAATCCGTGTCCATCCGTGTCCATCCGTGGTTGACTGATTTTTCCATTCCGCACTCCGCATTCCTTGCCGCGTCGAAGCAAAGCGAAGACGGGCGCATTCCGCACTTCCTCCGTCCGGGTTTTTCATTCCGCACTCCGCATTCCTTGCCGCGTCGAAGCAAAGCGAAGACGGGCGCATTCCGCACTTGAAGAAGATGGTCGGGACGGTGAGATTTGAACTCACGACCTCTTGGACCCGAACCAAGCGCGCTACCAAGCTACGCTACGTCCCGACATCGGGCCGCATTCTGACCGTTCAATCCCCGCAACGCAATGCAAAAAGCAGCCATGCAAAAAGGGAGCCTCGCGCAAAGACGCGGAGGACGCAAAGCTTTTTGGACTGCAACCCGGTGGGGCTGACCTGCTGGTCAGCCGGTCCGGCGGCGCGGCAGCGCCGCCCCAACAAGCGGTGCGCCAATGTTGTTGTAATTTGCCATATTGCCGCATTTTGGCGTTGTTCTGGCATTCCAGCGTTTCAGTTTTCAGCTTTTTCTCCAAAAACCCTCTAAAACCGCCATTTTTCGCCTGAAATCCTCCTCGTCCCCGTTCTCGTCCCCGTCCTCGAAAAAAACGTTCAAAAAAAATCAAAAAAAATGTTGACGCCGCCCTTGCCATTTGCGATATTGTGGCCACACACGGTAACAACCGAAACAACACAACACACAAAATGAGAACAAAAACACTGCTCTTAATGGCCGCCGCGCTCCTTGCGGCGGGTATCGTCTCCTCGCAGGCTCAATCGCCTGTTTATTCCCAAAACGTCGTGGGATATGCCTCGGTGGCGGCACCTGGTGGCGCGTATGTCATGATGACCGTCCCGTTCGTGATTGGGGTCAGCAACGGGGCCAATGAAGTTTTTGGATCGAGCCTTCCTGCTCAAAGCACAATCTTGGTCTATAGCACGGCAGCTACTACCATACCGTTGAGCAATGCCGGTCAGGTTCTTGGGGCGACTGGGACCTTGAATGTTCCGGCTCAAAGTTATATCACTTACTATTATGATCCGCAATTTGAAGGCTTGGGTTATGGCGATTGGTGGACTGATGCCAATGATGGCAACAATGTGCCCACCCCGAAACTGCCGGTCGGTCAGGCCTTCTTCCTATTGGCGAACGGAACTTTCACGACCACGTTTGCCGGGACGGTGGCTGTTGGTGTTGGTGCCACTAATTCGATGGCTTTGTCTGGCGGTGCCTATGCCTTGGTTGGTTCGGTGATTCCTTATGCTGGTGACATCACTGCCGGAGCTACAGGCGCCCTCACCAACAACCTTCCTGCTCAAAGCACAGTCTTGGTTTATAGCACGGCAGCCACCACCATACCGTTGACCAATGCCGGTCAGGTTCTTGGGGCGAACGGGACTTTGAATGTTCCGGCTCAAAGTTATGTCACTTACTACTATGATCCGCAATTTGTCAGCTTGGGTTATGGCGTCTGGTGGACTGATGCCAATGATGGCAACAATATGCCGGCACCGTCATTGAGTGTGGGGCAGGGAATGTTTGTTTTGCCCAACGGAACTTTCAATTGGAAGCAATCTTTGCAGAGCAACTAATTTAACAGGAGAACAAAAAAACTAACAACCAACTAACGAACAACATGAAAAAATTAGCATTAACAATCGTGTCTGCGATGGCCATGACTGGCGCGGCGTTCGCTCAGGGCTACGTCAACTGGGCTATTCCTACTTCGCAAATCACTTTTCAAACCAATTCAACGGTGTATTCCCCGCTTTTTGGTGGTGGAAGTGCCGTCGGTGGCACTGTGGGTCTGACTGAAAGTGCTAACGTCGGCTTCGATTACGCCTTGTTGTTTCAATCCACCCCGAATGGCGTGCTGTCATCTGACACCTCTGTTTGGGATGGAACGTGGACGGGTGCCGCTGGTATTAATGGCGTCAATATGACGGGTGCCAATACCACCGGCTTAAATCATGGTGGTGTTGCGCCTGCGACTGTTAACGGCCAGTCTGGAAATGGTGTGCAGGTCAATTGGGCGAATGGCGTCACCAATAGCGTTGTCTTGGTTGGCTGGTCAGCCGATTTAGGCTCGTCATGGGTTGGTGTTTCAAACATCTTGGCTGCGTTGGCTCTCGGCAATACGGCACCGCTGATTGCGCAGGTGGGCAACTCACAGGCCTTCTTTGGCGAAACGCCCATCGGGAATGTCAATCCGGCTGCTGGAGCACCTGGCAATAACATATTCGCTGCCAACGGCACTGCTACCGGAGTTGGAACGCCTATTTTCTCTCTGAATACGCCGTTGTATTTGCTGCCCGTTCCAGAACCGGCCACGATGGCGTTGGCCGGCCTGGGCGGTTTGAGCCTCCTGCTCTTCCGCCGTCAGCGGAAATAATCTCGTAATTCTCCCGCAACCCCGCTCCCTCACCGGAGCGGGGTTTTTCATTTCCATCTTGGTAGGGACGCGCTGCCGCGCGTCCGCGAATCGGTAGGGACGCGCTGCCGCGCGTCCGTCCGGCGGCGCAGCAGCGCCGCCCTACCAGGTTGGCGCTTGCCTCAAAGTTGCCAGGAAGCCATTCTCTCGTCGTGAACAATGACCTTCCACAGCGCCACACACCGGCCAAAGGCGTTCACGTTTCCATGGGCGGACCGAACTGGGTTTTTCTTACCGTCTGCACGGAGCAACGCGAACGCTGGCTGATTCAACCCTCCATCCAACACGCACTCCATGACATTTGGAAAAACAAGGCCACCGCCTGGCTCGTCAGCGATTATTTGCTGATGCCCGATCACCTGCATTTGTTCTGCGCCCCGCATGATTTGAAATTCACCATCGAACGTTGGATTGGTTTCTGGAAGGATCGGCTGGCAAGAACGTGTCCCGATGCCGGCGCATTTCAACGGGGTGGCTTTCATCACCGGCTGCGGGATGGCGAGAACTACCACAAGAAATGGCTTTATGTTCAGAAAAATCCGGTGCGCGCCGGATTGTCGGTAAAGCCGGAAGATTGGCCCTATCAAGGCCGTGTGCATGAAATTCATTGGTAGGGACGCGCTGCCGCGCGTCCGCGAATTGGCGTCCGTTTCGGCGGCGCGGCAGCGCCGCCCTACCGGGTTGGCGGTAGGGACGCGCTGCCGCGCGTCCGCGAATTGGCGTCCGTTTCGGCGGCGCAGCAGCGCCGCCCTACCGGGTTGGCGGTAGGGACGCGCTGCCGCGCGTCCGCGAATTGGCGTCCGTCCGGCGGCGCAGCAGCGCCGCCCTACCGGGTTGGCGCTTGCCTCAAAGTTGCCAGGAAGCCATTCTCTCGTCGTGAACAATGACCTTCCACAGCGCCACACACTTGCCAACCGAATCGCGTCGCAAATTGGAATCGCGTCGCGATTGGCCGATGGTGGCCTGCAAATCAGGGGCGGTTTTTTTACAGTTGAAGTTCAAATTTCAGGGGTTACTTTTAAGGTCATGAAACATACCGACAGAATCACATTTGATCCGGAGCAATGCGGCGGGCGGCCGTGCATCCGCCATTATCGCATTCGCGTCAAAGACGTCCTGGATATGCTGGCTGCGGGTGTCAGCGAACCGCAAATCTTGAAAGACTATTCTTTTCTTGAACCCGATGATATTCGCGCTTGTCTGGAATTTGCTTCCGAGCAGGTGAATTATCCTGTGCTGGTGAGTGCTTGAGCCGTGCGCTTTATTGTTGACACACAACTGCCGAATGCGCTGGCCGGCTGGCTGCGTGAACGGGGGCATCAGGCTGAACATGTCTTGGAAATCGGGTTGGCGCAAAGCAAGGACAGGGTCATTTGGCAGCATGCCCAAAAACAGGGAGCCGTGATTGTGACGAAGGACGAGGATTTTGCCGAACGGGTGCGTCGTGGTCGTCCCGGTCCCGCTGTCATCTGGTTGCGCATCGGTAATTGCTCCAATCCCGCGCTGTGCGCGTGGCTGGAACCGCTGTTGCCTGCCATTATTCGCCAGCTTGAAAATGGCGAACGCCTCATTGAAACGAGATAAATTGCCGCCCGTTCCCGAACTGGCCACGATGGCCCAGGCGGGCTTGGACCGGCCTTCGCCAGCAACCCCGCCCATGCAAACCAGTGGCGGGGTTTTTCATTTCCGCGTAGCGGCGTCTCGGCAGAGCGCCGCACAAATCGGAATCGCGTAGCGATGCTCGACGGTAACCGTGGGATTCATCCCACGGACGGGAATGGCGAATGGAAATGAAATCGCGTAGCGATGATTTGACGGTAGCCGTGGAATTTATTCCACGGATTGGAAATGGCAAAGGGGGAATGGAATCGCGCAGCGATGACCGATGGTAGCCGTGGGATTCATCCCACGGACAGGCGCGTCAAAATGGAAATGCGTCGCATCGCGACGCTTGAAACCGGAACGGCAACGCATCCTTCACCCGTCGCTGACGCGACGCCGGCGATGTTGTGCATCGCCTGCCCGTGGCTTGAAAGCCACGGCTACCATCATGCATCCGCTCCGCGCGGCGTAAATTGGAATCGCGTCGCGATTGACCGACGGTAACCGTGGGATTCATCCCACGGACGGGAATGGCGAAGGGAAATGCGTCGCATCGTGATGAACCGCCGCCCGATTCATTGAAGCAACCCGGTTGCCGGCGAAAAGCCGGAGCCGTTTTCTTGCGGAGGACAATTTCCAGCAATTTTCAGGAAGTCGCCGCCCGCCGGCCCGCCGTCCTCTTTCCGGGCATTTGTCATTTATCAGGACAGAAAGTGTCCGGCCCGCCGCCAATTCCCGCTTGCCGGGGTGGCATGCGTTGTGCTAGATTAAGACAAGTGGATTTGAGAAATTCCGAAAGGATTGCGACTAATTGAATATGCTGGTGCGTTGCAGACAAATGGACGGGCGCCAGCCGCGCGTTTTGCGCGCGGCATTCACGCTGATTGAGGTTCTGATGTGCATTACCATCCTGGCGCTGGTGATGGCGGGGGTCATTTATGGCTACGCGCAGACGAACCGGTTTGCGGAATGGAGTTCCATGTCGCTCGCGGCGCAATCGTATACCTTGCAGGGTTTGGAACAGGTGCGCGCGGCCAAGTGGGACATGTGGCAAAATCCCGTGGTGGATCAAATGCCGGTTACGGCGGGCGGGTTCACCAATTTGAACCCCGATGTGGACATCATGGATATTCCGGTGTCGGGCGCCCCGTTTTATGTGACCAATCACATCACGTTGTATTCACTCTCGACCTCGCCGCAACTGCGCGAGGTTTGGTCGCAAACCGTCTGGGTTTTCCCGCCCACCGGCAGGTCATACACCAATACCGTCATCACTTATCGCGGCCCGGATCGCCAATGAACCCTCCGCCTTCCAACGTCACATGAAACCCGCCTTGAACCATCCCCGCGCCCGGAATGGCGGTTTCACGCTGGTGGAAATTTATATTGTCGCGGCCATTTTTGTCATCCTCGTTACGGCGATGGTGGCAAGCCAGTTCCTGGCGTCGCGCGTCTATACCCTCGCGGCGACCAAGCTGACCGCCAATGCGTCCGGACGCAAGGCCATGAACGACATGCGGGACGCAATCAAATCGTCCACGGGCGTGCAGGTTGGAATTTACAACACCACCGCCAACAGTTTCTCGCTCATCGCCAACGGCCAGCCCCAGATTGGCAACGCGCTGGCCATTTATCCCAACATCCCGGTGAACACCACCAACAACAGCTACACAAATTTTGGCACCGTCTATTTCATGAACCAGGCGACGAGCAATCTTTGCAGCGTGGTCATCTCCAACGGCGCGATAACGACGGCAACGCTGGCCGGCGACATCATCAGTTGGATCACCAACTATTATGTTTTTGACGCCGAGGATTCCTTCACCAACGTCCTGACAACCTACACGGCCAACCGCGTCATCCACATCAAGCTCCAGTTCAGCCAGTGGGAATATCCGCTGGCCGGGGTGGTGGGCCAGAACGCCCTGTATGACTACTACCAGTTGCAGACCCGGGCGTCCATGCGCCAGCCAACCTATTGAACGCCGGCACCATCATGCGCTTATCACATCCATCCGACTCCCGCGTCCGCCAAGGATACGCGTTGATCATGACCCTGGCGTTTCTAACCGTCAGCCTGATCACGCTGGCCAGCCTCATGTGGTGGGCCTCCTCCAGCGGCAGGGTGACGCAGCAAAACGAACTGTTCACCACGGCCGAGGCCGCCGCGGAGGCCGACACCGAGCAGGTGGTGGCCACGCTGGATCGCGATTGGACTTATGGCCAGACCCTGCAGGCCGCAAGCGTCTATGCCGCCATGATTCCCCCACAGACAAACCCCTGGGGCAGTTGGCCCATCACCTTCCAGTTCAGCGACGGTTCGAACAACAACAACCTGACCGGCATCAGCATCGGCGTCGAAACCTACACCAACCAACTGGGATCCACATTTGCCAATCTGGCGGGTTATTTCCAGCCCTGCACCATCACTTCCAAGGCGACCGCGCTCGGCCAGCTTTACAATGTGTCGGCCACCGTCCAGGAACAGGTGAATGCCAACATCATCCCCCTGTTCCAATTTGCCATCTTCTACAACATGAACCTGGACATCAGCCCCGGCCAGCCGATGAACATCGGCGGCAATGTGTTTTGCAATGGGACCATCTGGATGTGGCCGTATGCCGCCATGGTCTTCAGCAACAACGTGGACGCCGCCGGGTGGGTCACCAACCAGATGGAACCCTACGACCAGCAATCCTCCAGCGGATACGTGGCGCCCACTTACCTGGAGGTTGGCCAGCCCGTCAGCAGGGTGGACACACTGACCCTGCCGATTGGAACCAACAACAATCCGGCGGCCGTGGAATCCATCATCAACCTGCCGCAGGGCACGAATGCCGCGCCCAACCCCCAAGCCTACACCACCAACGGCCAGATATATCTGTTCAACGAATCCGACCTCGTCATCTCCAACTCCATCGCCGGCACAAACGGCACCCAGGGCACCAACATCACCGTCTGGTTCCAGGACAACCTCCAGGCCAGCGCCTTCACCCCCGTCACAAACGACTATTACGCCCTCAAAACCGGCGGCAGCACCAATGTCATAGCCAACGCAAATGGAATTGACTCCCCCACAAACGTCTCATACAAGAGCTATACTTGGGTGACAAACGTGTCATTCTACGATTACCGCGAATCCGACACCGTCCAGGCCGTTCAAGTGGACGTGGGCAAATTAAACAACTGGCTCACCAACACCGCCAAGACCGGCGGCAACTCCATCAACCAGACCAGCTACACCGACAAGGGCCGCGGCATCAACTCCATTTACATCTACAACAATGTTCCATTGACCCAGTTACAACTGCCCGCCGTGCGCATGGTCAACGGAGCGCAACTGCCCTACACCACCGACCCCGGCGGCTCCGGGCGCACCACCAGCGGACTCACTGTCACCACGCCGCAGCCGCTCTACGTCAAGGGCAATTACAATGTCCAAACCGCCGCCAGCGCCGCCGGCGCATCCGCCGGCACCGCCAACACCGCCTACACCTATCCCGGCGGACTCATGGGCGACGCCATTACCGTCCTCTCCGCCAACTGGTCGGACACCTATAACTCCGGCACCAGCCTCTCCTCGCGACCGCCCACCAGCACCACCCTCAACGCCGCCTGTCTGGAAGGCATCGTGCAATCCACCAACGTGGGCAGCAGCCTCTACTACAGCGGCGGCATCGAAAACTTCCTGCGGCTGGAGGAAAACTGGAGCAGCTCCTCCACCCTCACCTACAACGGCTCCATCGTGGTGATGTTCCCCAGCATTTACGCGACCAATTTCTGGCAGGTGCCCGGCAACTATTACAACCCGCCCGCCCGCCAATGGGGATTTGACCTGAACTTCACCAGCCCCAGCAAACTGCCGCCGCTCACGCCGAAAATGTATCGGATCACCCGCACCGGCTGGACCGATTATTAACCCGGATTCCGATTTCGCCGGGCGGTTTCCCGCAAAGACGCCGGGACGCAAAGACAGGAATCATTTCCTTGCAAAGACCCTTTGTGCCCCGGCGTCTTTGCGGGAGGCGATCTTTGTTCATCCGCGCCAAGGGTGGGGCGGGCGTCACCTCGTCGCCTGCCATTTCGGACACTGCTCCGGCCTCTCCACCATGTTGCCGGATGGCACGACACCTGCTAGAACTATCCGGATGCGAGACAGATTTTATGAAATTCCGAATTCCGAATTCGATTCCGGCGCATTGTCCCGCCGTCTCCCGCCGGAGCCGGCGGCAGTGGCCGCGAAAAATTAAAAAATTGTCCAAGTTGCTGCTTGCAACAAACCATTAAAACAGTATAAGGAAAAGCACATGGAGTTGCCATTCATAGGCGGGGCGACAAAGAAGAAGCGCAACCAGATGGTGGCGGTGGATCTGGGCACCCGCACCACCAAGGCCGTTTTGTTGGAACGGCGGGGCGAGGTGCTGGCCCTGGTCCGCTATGCCATGCTGGATGCGCCGATTTATGAGAAGAAACTCTCCACCGACGCGCTCTCCGACCATCTGCGCAGCGTGGCCGGGGCGCTGGGAGGCGGGATCAAATTCACCACGCTGGCCGTCGGCCTGGATGACGCCATTGTGCGGCAGGTGGAGTTTCCGCAAATCCCGGTGGAGGAAATGCGGATGGTGCTGAAGAACAACACCAAGGGCTATCTGCAGCAGGATTTGCCGGATCACGTTTTTGACTGCCACATTTTTCCGCCCAAGACGGCGGCGCCGGGCAAACCCGCCGATGCCGCCAAGCCTTCTCCCGGCGTGCCCAAGCTCAAGGTGCTCGTGGCGGGCGCGAAACGGCAGATGGTGGATGATTTCCAAATGGCCGCCAAAAACGCCGGGCTGGTGGCGGATTGCATTGTGCCCGGAATCATCGCGCCGGTGAACGCGTTTGAGATGGCCATGCCGCAGGTGTTTGCCAACGAGTCCGTGGCGCTGGTGGACATCGGCTTCAAACATTCCTCGATTTGTGTGCTGGACTGCGGGGAGCTGGTGTTGATCCGCGTGGTCAACATTGGCGGGGACAAGTTGACGGCCGGGCTGGCCGAGGCCATGAACATCACCTATGCCGACGCCGAGGGCGTCAAGCTGGGCATCGCGCCGAAAAACCAGTCCGAACCGGGCGGGGAAGCCGCCACGCTCGGAATCCAGGTCACCGCGTTCGACTCGCAGGTCGCGCCGCTGGGCCGCGAATTGCGCGCGTCGCTGGATTTTTTCGAGCACCAGCAGGACCGGCCCGTCTCGCAAATTTTCGTCAGCGGCGCGGCGGCAAAGTCGGCGGTGTTTCTGGAAATGCTGCGCGCGGAAATGATCGCGGAATGCAGGACGTGGAATCCCATGGCATTTCTGCAACTGGCGCTGCCGGGGCAGCAGGCGGTCGAGGTCGAACAAGTCGGGCCGCAATTGTGCGTGGCCATTGGAGCCGCGCTGGCGGCACTGTAATCAACGAACACCGGTTATGCCAATCATCCATATCAACCTGCTCGCCGAGGCCCAGGCCGCCGAGGAATTGCGGCGGCGCGACCCGGTCAAGCGCGCCATTTTCATCGGCATATCGCTGACCATCGTGGCCCTGATGTGGAGCGGCCTGGTGTATGTCAACGAGCTTCTGGCGGAGGGGCGTTTGAACAGCGTGCAAATTGACATCAATACCAAGACCAACGCGTATCAGCGCGTGATGTTGGACCGGACACGTATTGCGACCATCCAGACCAGGCTGGCGGCGCTCCAAAACCTGCAGACGAACCGCTTTCTACAGGGCAATCTGCTCGACGCGCTGCAACACGCCACGTTGACCGGCGTGCAACTGACCCGGCTGCGCGTGGAACAAAACTATTTATTGACGGAAGGAACCGCTTCCCGCAAGGAGGACGACCGCGATATCCCCGGTCGCCCCGGCACCGTCATGGAGAGAATCATGGTGCATCTGGATGCGCGGGATTCCAGCGCCAATCCGGGCGACCAGGTCAACAAGTTCAGGGAGGCCATCGCGCAGCAGGATTATTTCCTGAAGATGCTGGATAAAACCAACGGGTTGCAGCTCGCGAGTCCCCCGACCGCGCCGCTGTTGATTGACGGCAAGCAGTATGTGTTGTTCACGCTGGACTGCCGTTTCCGGGAGGTGGTCCGATGAACAAGCTCATCAAAGAAAAGCGGGATCATCTCATTCTCGTCGGCATGGGCACGCTGGTGATGCTGTCCCTGATCATTTATGGCTTGATCCGGCCCCAATACGCCGCCATTGCAAACATCAGGACGCAGACCGGCAAAGCCCGCGACGAGCTTCAAAACAAGAAGGAAACCATCAAGACAGTCAACACCGTGTCCAATGATCTGGCGGAATTGACCGGCAAGCTTGGCGTTGCCGAGAGGGATCTGGCCACCGGCGACCCCTCCGTCTGGATTTACGACACGATTCGGAATTTCAAGGCCAAATACAAGATGGACATATCGGTGAACAGTCAGTTGACAATCGGGGCGATGGATTTGCTGCCGCATTTTCCGTATAAACAGCTCAAGGTCACGGTCAATGGCACGGCGTATTACCATGATTTGGGTAAATTCATCGCCGATTTTGAAAACACATATCCTCATGTGCGGGTGGTCAATCTGATCATTGACCCCGCCGGTGGCGCCGGTGACGACAGCGAAAAGCTGGCTTTCAGGATGGACATCATTGCCTTGATAAATCCAAACGGACCACAAAGTTGAACCCGATGAAAACGAGCGCCCATGACTGTCAAAGACTGCTGGCAATGCTGCTGTGTCTGGCGGCCTGCGGCCCGGTGCGGCTTGCGGCCGCGCCGCCACCCCAGCCCGCCAGCCTGGAATATCAGTCGGTCTTTGCCATTCCCGCCACCCCGGCGGAGGGGCGCGACCCGTTTTTCCCCAGCTCCATCCGCATCTATGGCAGCAATTCAGACAAACCCAGCCAGGGCCCGGCCTTCAATGAACTGACCGTCCGTTCCATTCTGGTCACTCCCCAGCGCGTCCTCGCCATCATCAACAACCACCCCTTTGCCGCCGGGGAAGATGGCGATGTCACCATTGCCAAGACCGGCCAGCGGCTGCACATCCGTTGCGCGGATATCAACCCCAAGACCGGCACCGTGACTGTCGAGGCCGACGGTTTCAGCCAGGTGCTGCATTTGTCCAGTGAACCATGAATCATTTCTCGCATCCCGTGTTCTTGAATGCAAACGCCGGGCCGTTTCTTGCGGCGGCCTTGCAAAATGATTTGCATTTGTGTATTATTGAATCTATTATCTCCGCTTGTGGAAGCGTAACAGGAGTCAAACCATGAAAAAGACAAAGTTGGTTGTCGTCACCTTGCTTGCGGGTCTTGTCCTGCATCAGCCGGTTTTATGCCAGTCCCGCGCCGCCGATGCCGGCCCAACCGGAGCCGGCGGGGCCAATCCGTCCTCCAATCCAGCCGTGAGCAACGATGTCTATGGCTTGATGTTGAGCAATGTCGTCAAGTTGTCCGCCGACCCCGGCGCTGTGCCGGCGGCGGAGGCGGGCGGCAATCAGCCGGTCACCATCGCCGCCAGCAATGAGCCGGCCTCCAGCGTGTCAATGAGCAACGCGCAGCCGGCCAGCATCACGGCCGGCAACGAACCGGTTTCCGGCGCGACGATGAGCAACGCCGTGCCGGCGGCCAGTGACAGCAATCCGCCCGCGAGCGTGATGGCCAGCAATGCGGCCGCCGGGGCCGGTTCGGCCGGCCCGACCAACGCGGCGGCGTCAGGCGCGGCCGCCAGTCCGGATGCCGCGGCCGAGATGCCGATTTCATTTCAGGACGTCCCGATCACCACGGCCATTGAAACCCTCGCGCGGCTGGCGGGCATCAATTATTTGCTCGACCCGAAAATCGGTTACGGCCAGCCGGATGCCACGGGTTTGATCAAGCCCGAACCCAC
>Ga0181520_10003359_pt1 | contig 28248 bp, 24 predicted proteins | sample PEATcosm2014_Bin_29_FD_132451 | JGI IMG/M metagenome (GOLD analysis project Ga0181520, IMG submission 132451) | Peatland microbial communities from MTU Mesocosm Facility, Houghton, MI, USA - PEATcosm2014_Bin02_30_metaG | ecosystem: Environmental > Terrestrial > Soil > Wetlands > Peat | place...
AGCTGGGTTCAAAACGTCGTGAGACAGTTTGGTCCTTATCTGCTGTGGGTGTACGAAACTTGAGTAGTCGCGTCTCTAGTACGAGAGGACCGAGACGCATAGACCTCTGGTGTACCCGTTGTCCTGTCAAGGGCATGGCGGGGTAGCTAGGTCTAGTTAAGATAAACGCTGAATGCATATAAGCGTGAAGCTGTCTACAAAACTAGGTTTCGTTTCTCGACTTCGGTCGAGAGAAAGGTTCGGGGAAGACTACCCCGTAAAAAATTGGAGATTAGTTGTGGGAGATAGGAGATTGGAGCAATCCCATTTCCAACATCCAACTTCTAAATTCCAACTATAGGTTGCAGGTGTAAGCACGGTAACGTGTTCAGCCGAGCAATACTAATCAACCGAAAATTTTAAATTCTATTATATTAACTAGCAATTTGTGGCTCTCAACTATTTATAATATAGTGAGCCATCCGCCGAAGCTTTATGCGAAGGCGGATAGGTAACACAGATCACAGATAAACACAGATTCACAGATTAACTAATTGTTTTTCTTCATCGGCGAAGAAATAACAGCCGGCTAATCTGTGTATCTGTGGGATCAGTGATCTGTGAATATACAATGTTTAAACAAAATCTCAAGATTTTAGGGATAATGCTAACTATTTTAGCAGTAACCGCGGCTTTTTACTTTTTAAGCTTGGGAACTGTCAGCGCCTTAAAACCTTAAAAACAAGAAATCCTTCCACGTCGAATTTTATTCGATGCCCCCAATGGGGTCCCCAAAAATCCTAACAAGAGTTTTATAAGGGATTTTTGGGGAAGAGGAGCACTTTATGGAGTACGTGAAAGTTTGATCCTAAATCAAACTTGAACGCACGGAATAAAGGGCGACGTGGGTGGCATTTCCAGCCGGGCTCGACCTGATCCCATCCCGAACTCAGTAGTCAAAACGGCTTGGGCCAATGATAGTCATACGCATGTATGCGCAAAAGTAGGTGGCTGCCCTTTATATCAATTGCCTCGTCCTAACGGACGGGGCTTTTGTTATATACAAGTGTAGTTTCCCCTCCCTTGACGGGAGGGGTTAGGGGAGGGTGATTCTTGGAGATAATATTTGCCCTTATGCTATAATTATCAAGTAACTAATCAATCCCAAATGCTCGCAATTGTAATCCTACTTTTTTTCTTAGTGTTGGTTTTGATTTTATTGTTTGTAATTTTAAGTGAATTTGTCGCCTTTATAAGAACCCGCGTGCCGTTTGTGCCAACGCACGCCGGCGACATTGAATTTATAGTAAAAAAGCTCGGCATATCATCGCGCGATGTTTTTTACGATCTCGGCAGCGGCAACGGCAAGGTTGTATTTTTAGTCAACCAGCTCACCGGCGCGCAATGTGTAGGCTTTGAACTCGGCTGGTGGACGATATTGTTCGCGAAGATTAAAGCATTTTTCAGGCCCCCTCTCCCTCTGGGAGAGGGTCGGGGTGAGGGTTCAAATAGGTTGCAGTTCATCAATCAAAACTTCTTCAAATCCGACTGGTCGGGAGCCAACTACATTTATGCCTATTTGTACCCGCCGCTCATGGGCAGGGTAAAAGAAAAATTTTTGGCTGACTGTAAACCCGGCAGCATTGCCATAATCCGTGATTTTCCTTTTCCGGATACTGCTTATCAGGACAAATTCTACTTGCCTAAAGAGCATGAGATTTATATATATAAAAAAATGTAGGCAAAAATTGAATAATTTAATATATGAAATATCTTATAAATATAAGATATTTTTATTTATCCACAAAAGTGTAGAAAAAAACTTGACAGATTATATCAGTAATATATTATATAGGTAGACAACCTAAAGGGAGGGTTTTCTAAAGAAGCTTACGCAAGTAAGCGCTAGACCAGAAGAAGAAACGAGGAAGACTTAAGGAAAGTTTTTAAAGAAAGATGCGGTAAAATGCAAATTTTGTCCCCGGTAGCCGGAGACTCACACGCACCCATCTGCGCATTATATCTCATCATCTTTCTTCACTAACTAACCCATAAATCTTTCTCCCTCGTTACCTCTTCTTCCCTGGTCTTCTTCTTTTGTGGACTTGGGACTTACGCGTTTGAGGTAAAGAAAATTAAAAAAACCATATATTGTTGCCTCAAACCACAGGGGCTTGGCCAATCGCATCGTTATTTTCCTGCGGTGTTTGTCGGCGTAGATTAACTACGCCTCCAAACATCCTCGGAAAATGCCTCGCGCTTGACCAAGCGAGTAAGCCCTAAGGCTATAAGCAATTTCATAATTTCTACTATTTCCCAATTTCCCTATTTCAATATATGGACATACAAGTAATACTCAAAAATTTTGGCCTAAGCGAAAAGGAAATCGCGGTTTATTTGGCGTTGATAGAGCTTGGCCCCTCATCGGTTCGTGAAATATCGGCCAAATCTAAAGTTAACCGAGGCACGACTTACGATATTTTAAAGTCGTTGATTAGTAGCGGCATTGTTTCCTACTATAACAAGGAATCCAAACAGTATTTTATGGCCGAAGCGCCGGAAAAGCTCTTGTCGGCGCTGGATCAAAAGAAGGATGACTTAGATGAGGTGCGCGCGAGCATAACGGAAAATTTGCCTCTTATTAGAACCCTGTTTGAAAAACAGGGCGGCAAGCCCGTGGTAAAGTTTTATGAGGGAAGCAAAGGGGTAAGGCAAATTTTTGAGGATGTTTTGGATGAAGTTTCATCAGCGACAGATAAAACGTATTATTTGTATTCATCAGCAACCGCCGAGCATCGCAAAAATGTTTACGGCTCAATGCCGGACTTTAGCGAGAAGCGGGTAAAAAAAGGAATCAAAGTAAAAATTATTTCCCTGGGCGAAGGCGGCCAGTTGGCGGGACTAGATGAGCGCAAACAGATGCGATTTTCTTCCCCTCTCCCTTTGGGAGAGGGTCGGGGTGAGGGTTTTAAAGGACTTGGCGCGACCCACGAAATTATCTACGCCGGCAAAGTCGCGCATATCAGCCTAGATCAAAGCGGCGAACCGGTCGGCGTGGTTATCCAGAACGAAGAAATTTACAATATGCAAAAAATGATTTTTGAATTTAACTGGGTCAAGCTCTAATGCCGCCGAAAGGACGCTGATTATGACGCTGAATCAACGCTGAAAAAAGTGCCCGGCGACATATCAGCGTACTAATCAGAGGTAAATCGGCGGAATAGGGACAAATAAGCTATGTGCGGAATTGTAGGATACATCGGTAAAAAACAAGCATTACCAATCTTGTTACAAGGATTGAGGGATTTAGAATATCGCGGCTACGATAGTGCAGGGATTGCTGTTCTTGATGGCGGAAAAATCGACAGAGTGCGCGAAGTCGGCAAGGTGGATATGCTGGTGAAAAAGATTGACGGCCAAAAAATGGACGGGAGTTTGGGTATTGCCCATACGCGATGGGCAACGCACGGGGGAGTGACCGAAGCAAACGCCCATCCGCACGTAGTAGGCAAAGGCAAATTGGCTGTGGTGCATAACGGCATTATCGAAAACTACCGAGAAATTAAAAAACAGCTTAAAGACCAGAATTTAAAATCCGAAACCGATACGGAAGTTTTGGCGCAGTTAATTTTTGAAAACTACGATGGCGACTTGATAAAAGCTGTAAAAAAATCCCTGCTAAAAGTCCGAGGCACTTACGGCATTTTGGTTATGCACGCTGACCATCCCGACCAATTAGTCGCGGCACGCTTGGGAAGCCCACTTTGCGTCGGTTTGGGGGAAAAAGAATTTTTTATTGCCAGCGACGTAACCCCGTTGCTTCCTTACACCAAACAGGTTTCTTTTTTGGATGACGGCGAAATTGCCGACATCGGCGAAAGCCTCAAAATTATAAATCTTAAAGATGAAGTAATTACCAAAAATATTACGCAAATTGATTGGGACCGGGCCAAAGCGCAAAAAGGCGGGTTTGAGAATTTTATGCTTAAGGAAATTTTTGACCAGCCCACGGTTTTTGAGGACGCCATTCGCGGCCGGTTTAATTTAGACGAAGGCACGGCGGTTTTGGGCGGGTTGAATATGACGCTTGAACAGATGCGCGATGTAAAACGCGTGATGATTATCGCGGAAGGCACGGCGCGCCACGCGGGCCTTATCGCAAAATACGCTTTTGAGCGCCTGGCTAACTTGCCGACGGAAGTGGATTTCTCATCTGAATTTCGCTATCGCGACCCGATTGTCAATAAGTCCACGTTGGTTTTCGTCATTTCCCAATCCGGCGAAACCGCCGACACTTTAATGGCCGCGCGCGAGGCAAAAAGAAAAGGCGCTTTTGTACGGGGAATTGTGAACGTAATTGGTTCAACCATCGCCCGCGAAACCAAAGCCGGTACTTATATTCATGCCGGCCCAGAACTGGCCGTGGCTTCCACCAAAGCCTTTACCAACATGGTGGCGGTTTTATTGCTTTACGCTCTGCAGTTCGGTCGTTTAAAACACACATCGCTTGCCACCGGTCAGCGATTGTTACAATCATTGTTGGAAATTCCTGAAAAGATGAACGCGGTTTTAAAGCAAAACAATGCTATTGAAAATATCGCGAAGCAATATCAACAATATCACAATATCCTGTTTATGGGCCGCGGCGTAAATTATCCGGTAGCTTTGGAAGGCGCGTTAAAGCTTAAAGAAATCTCCTATATTCACGCCGAAGGCTACGCGGGCGGCGAGATGAAACACGGGCCGCTGGCATTGGTTAGTAAAGACGTTCCGATTGTGGCAATATTAAGCCGCGACCAATTGTATGAAAAAATGAAATCCAGCATTCAGGAAGTCCGCGCCCGCGGCGCCCGCACCTTCATCGTTGCGACCGAAGGCGACAAAGAAGCCAAAGAAGTCGCAGATGAAATAATTTATGTTCCAAAAACAATGGAACTTCTTGAGCCGCTGTTAAATACCATCCCATTACAACTATTTGCCTACCACATAGCCGTAGCCCTGGGCCGCGACGTTGACCGCCCTCGGAATTTGGCGAAAAGCGTTACAGTTGAATAATATGTCAGAAATAAAAAGGTTTAATCCAGACTTAGATAGAACTAGGCAGGAGCGTATCCGTTATTTTGTTGAACTTTTTCAGCGTGGTTTAAAAAATGAAAAAATTATTGCTTATCACGGTACAAGTATTGAGGTGGTAAAAGATATTATTGATACGGGTAAGATTATGGGTGGTTTTGGTGGGCATAAGCCGGAGGAAGTTAGTGTACTTCCGCCACAAATTTCCATTTTTTTAAAGGATCCAAAAATAAATCCATCCAATTTTGTTGAAGAATCAGAAAAAGCGGACGAGAAACTCTATGCCCGTACTATTGCAGAAGATCATGGTATGGCAACGGTGATAGGGGTTGATTTTAGACCAAGGGAGCTTCCGGAGCCCATGAGTAGAAAAATTGTTAATAATGCGAGATGGGCAGTCAGAAAAAGAAAGGGTGTTATTTTAGGTTTTGATAAAAAGATTTTAGACGATTTTCAGCAAAGGTCTCCTGATGAACAAGGCGAGCGAGGTGAGGTGATAATAGAATGCCCTAATGGCATAGATTATAAATATATTGTTGGCTTGGAAGCACAGGGGCAATATGAGCGAGATTATTTTATGAATTTGTATAAATCAGTAAATGCTTAAGCTTATGAAAGCACTAATTTTCGATAAATCAAAAACTGACTGGGAAACTTCGCGCGGGTTTGAGATGGTTGATGTGCCCGAGCCGGTTTTAGGTAAGGGAGATGAGGATAAAATTATTATCAAAGTTGCTTACGCCGGCGTGTGCGGCACGGATAAGGGAATTTGGAACAGGCAGGCTTTTAAGGAGGCAATATTGGGTTCAATAGACGCGGAAGGCACCCTCTCTGCCTCGTCTGACTCGGCATCTCCCCCAAAGGGGGAGAATAATAATGTGCTTCGCTCTTTTCGCATCATCGGCCATGAGTTTTTTGGCGAAGTTAAGGAAGTAGGTTTATCAGTAAAAAATATCAAGTCCGGAGATTTTGTGGCTTGTGAATCGCACGTGGTTTGTAATAAATGTTACCAGTGTTTGCACGGGCAAAAAAATGTTTGTACGAATGAAAAGATTTTAGGCATTAGCGTAGACGGCGGATTCGCGGAATTTGCCAAAGTGCCGGCGCAGGTAGCGTGGAAAACCGACACATCTAAAATTCGCCCCGAGGTTGCGGCCATGCAGGAGCCTTTTGGCAACGCGGTGCACGCCGCTTCCAAAGTTGACGTTAAGGGTAAATCGGTCGCGATTTTTGGCCTCGGGCCGATTGGAATGTTTTTAACCATCATCTTAAAAGGTATGGGCGCGGCTTCTATTATTGGCATAGAGCCGAATCCGGTGGCAGAAGACATGGCGCGGAAACTAGGTATAGACTATGTGATTCCGCTTTTATCGCCCTCCCCCTCTGGGGGAGGGGCAGGGGAGAGGGTTAAAAAACCCTACGCCCACAACCCAGTAGCTATAGAAGAAATTAAAAAAATTACCAACGGTCTGGGCGTGGATGTGGCGTTTGAAATGGCCGGGTTTAATGATTCGGTTAACAACGCCATCGCCAGTGCGCGGCGCGGCGGGGATGTAATTTTGTTTGGTTTAAAAAACGGGGATTTTGTGTTTGAGGATTACAATCGTCTGGTAATGAAAGGCGTCACAATGCATTGCGTAGCGGGACGGCAAATTTGGCAGACTTGGGAGACCACAAGATCGCTGATGGAAAATATTGGAAACGGCGTGCAGGAAAAATTATTTAATGTTATATTAGACAGAGGCCAAGGCACCATATTGCCGATTGCCGATTATAGTAAGGAAAAATTTGAGGAAATGATGCAGGCACATCCAAAATTTTTAATTCAATTTTAGTTTTTAGGCGTCATCCTGAGCACGAACTATAAAAGGACACAGCGCGAAGGATCTCTTATCGTTGATTTTTTATCAAAGTTAAGAGATTACTCGCCACAAAGTCCAGGCTCGGAATGACGCCGGAGAGGAATTTATGTATAAAAATTACCAACAACAATTTCAAGGCGAGCTTAAGGAAATTCGCGACAGCGGGATGTGGAAAGATGTCGGGGTGCTGGAAGGCAAGCAGGGAGCGGAGGTTGAGATGGGCGGGAAGACTTTATTGAACTTCTGCGCCAATAATTATCTTGGGTTGGCTAATTCGCACGAATTAGCCGATGCGGCAAAACAGGGGCTGGACAAATTTGGATTTGGCGAGGCATCGGTAAGATTCATAGTGGGGACTTCGCAGATACATAAGGATCTGGAAAAAGAAATCAGCAAGTTTTTTGGAACGGAAGATGCCATAACTTACACTTCCTGCTTTGACGCAAACACGGGTTTGTTTGAAACGATATTAAAGGAAGGCGACGCAATTTTTTCCGATGAATTAAATCACGCTTCCATTATCGACGGCGTAAGATTATGTAAGGCGGAAAGGTTTAGGTTTAAGAATTCGGATATGGATGATTTAGAAGGAAAATTAAAAGAATTTACATCGCGCGATAAAACCGCGCCTGTAGGGGAGGGTTTGAAACCCTCCCCTACGAGGGCACCACGATTGTTAATTGCCACCGACGGCGTATTCTCTATGGACGGAATTACCGCTAGAGTAAAGGACATTTGCGATTTGGCGGAAAAGTATGGCGCGTTGGTTATGGTAGACGACAGTCACGCCAGCGGGGTTTTGGGTGAGCATGGCAGGGGATCGGTTGAGGGATTAATGGATCGCGTGGACATCCTGACATCAACTTTCGGCAAAGCGCTTGGCGGAGCCGGGGGAGGATTTACAACCGGACGAAAGGAAATAATTCAGGTTCTGCATCAGCGCAGCCGTACTACACTGTTTAGCAACAGTTTGCCGCCGATGATTGCAAGTGCCGCTTTATACGTATTGCAAAATTACGATAAAAAATTTAACCGCAATCGCGAGCAACTCATCAAGAATACAAATTACTTCCGGTCAGCAACGGAAAAATTGGGTTTTAGCCTCGGCGGGGATGGCAAGCACCCCATAACTCCGGTAATGCTCGGCGAAGAGAAGCTAGCCGGGGAAATGGCCGTAAAATTATTTGAGAAAGGAATTTATGTCCGCGGGTTTACCTATCCGGTAGTGCCTAAAGGCAAAGCACGCGTGCGCGTTCAAATCAGCGCCGCGCATACTAAGCAGCAAATGGATAAAACGCTTAAGGCATTTGAAGAAGTAGGGAAAGAAATGAAAATTATCCACTAATTAACTAATAACACGAATCTCACGAATTTTAAATCAGCGTAATTAGTGTTCATTCGTGAATTAGTGGAAAAAATTATTTTATGAAAAATATCGTTATCATAGGCGGCGGGACGGGAACATTTACTCTGCTGGCAGGTTTAAGAAAATATCCGTCAAATAATACAGTCATCGTTTCAACGGCGGACGACGGAGGTTCCACCGGAATTTTACGCAAAGAACTCGGCGTAATGCCTCCGGGAGATATCCGCCAGTGCCTGGTGGGGCTGTCTTACACCCAGCCGGAAATGCGGGAGCTGTTTAATTTTCGCTTCCGCGAAGGCTCGCTTTCCGGCCATAGCGCGGGGAATATTATTCTGGCGGCTCTGGAAAAGATAGCCGGAGTTGAAGGCGCCATAAATTTAGCCGGGAAAATGTTAAATGTTCGCGGCCAGGTTTTGCCTGTAACGCTAACTCCCACCATCCTTTCCGCTGTTTTGCAAAACGGCAAAAAAATTGTCGGGGAGCATCTTATAGACGATCAGGATCCTAAAGGCAAATCATCGCCAATCAAAAGCCTGCGCCTTTCCCCGGCCCGGGCAAACCCTAAAGCGATTAAAGCTTTGGAACAGGCCGATGCGATTGTCTTTGGCCCGGGTGATTTATTTACCAGTATTTTGCCGAACATTTTGGTAAAAGGGATTGCGGCGGAAATAAACAAATCCAAAGCTAAAAAAATTCTGGTCACCAATATTATGACCAAGTTCGGCCAGACTGACGGTTTTAAGGCCGGCGATTTTGTTAAAGTCCTCCGGGGTTATTTAGGAGCCCCGTCTCGACCCGGTAAGACCAAAGGTCGAGCCGAGGCGGGCAAAATTGATATCGCCATAATCAACAATAAAAAACCCCAAAGCCCAATGCTTGCGGCTTATAAGAAAGAAAAAGCCGTAATGGTTGAGCCTGACACGAAAGCATTCAACAAAACGGGAGTGCAAGTTGAATTGGCGGATTTGGTTTCCGGCGATAATTTTAAAAAGCATTCAGGCGACAAGCTTAAACGAAGCTTTCTTCGGCACGATTCAGACAAGCTGGCAAAAATTATTTGGGGGCTGATATGAAAATAGTCAAACAAATTAAAAAAAATGTTTTTGGCGTGAAAATCAGCTACCGGGGAAGCCGCAAAGAAATTGGCCGCGCGTATTTGTACGTTTTAAATAACGGTCTCCATAAAAAGCCGTTTGGTTTTTTGGAAGACGTATTTGTAAATGAAAAATATCGCGGGCAGGGTTTGGGCAGTAAGCTTATTAATGCGGCGATTATTGAGGCAAAAAGACGCGGGTGTTATAAGCTGATAGCCACCAGCAGAAACAGCAAGCCCTTGTTGAGGAAATTTTATAAACGGTTCGGGCTGGAGGTTTGGGGGGCGGAGTTTAGGAAAGATCTCTGAATATGAAAAATCAGATCGTTATTTTAGCCGGCGGCAAAGGGACAAGAATGGGTAACCCAAAAGTGCCCAAAGTTTTGGTAATGCTAAAAAACAAGCCGCTGATTTTGTATATTTTGGACGAAATTGAAAAAATCCATCAGTTGGCCAAACCCGTGGTGGTTGTTGGTTTTGGCGCGGGCAAAGTCCAGCAGGTTTTGGGCAACCAATATATTTACGCGTTTCAGGATAAACAACTGGGCACCGCCCACGCTTTAATGGCGGCGAAAAATAAAGTCAAAGCGGAAAATATTCTGGTGCTTTACGGGGATATGCCGTTTATAAAATCGGAAAGTTTAAAAGATTTGATTAAACTTCATTTGCACAGCGGCGCGAAGATTTCCATGCTCACGTCGCAAGTTGATAGTTTTAAGGGCGATAATATTTCCCTGGAGCATTACGGCAGGATTATTCGGACTCCTTTGGGCGAGCCGGCGGGAATCGTGGAATTTAAGGACGCGACCGATATTCAGAGAAAGATTAAGGAAATTAACCCGGGTATTTATATGTTTAACACCAAGTGGCTGTGGGAGAATATAAAAAAGATAGAAAATAATAACGCGCAAAAGGAGTATTATTTAACCGACATTGTGGCTGTCGCCCTAAACCGGGGAGAAAAAATCAATTCCATTTTAGTGGATTCAAAAGAAATTTTGGGGATTAACAGCAAGGAAGAATTTGTCGTCGCCGAGAAAATTATGGAATAAAAATTGTTGATAAAAAATGCGGCCGCATTTTATATCAACAAGGCAAAATTTGTAGCCTATCAAAAAAGACCCCATTATTTGAGGTCTTTTAGTTTGTTTAAAATTTCCGTGTGAATTTTTTTATTGCTTATGACCGCACTTTTTGAGCTTATGGTAAAAGGTCTGCCCTGGAAATCTGTAATTTTTCCGCCGGCTTCCAAAATGATTGCGGCCCCCGCGGCAAAATCCCATATAAGAATTTTGGGTACAACGTAATAATCAAAAATTCCGTTACCCACAAAGCAGGTGGCCAGAACGGAGCTTGCCAATACGCGTAATTTTCTTGAAGCCACGACTAACTTGGGATAAAGTTTAATTCCGTCTTCGGGGTCTGTCCATCCAAACGACCCTATGGCATTTTTGACATCCGTTGTGCTTGAAACTTTAATTTTTTGCCCATTCAAATAAGCTCCTTTGCCTCTTAGCGCGCTAAAGAGCATATCCGAAAGAGGATTATAAACAACCCCAATCAACGGCCCTCGCTTATCCCAAAGTGCTATGGAGATACAGCACAACGGAAGGCCTTGGATATAGTTAGTTGTCCCGTCAATTGGGTCTAATATCCAAGTATAATCAGCGAGCGTTTTTCCGCTCCAGCCCGATTCCTCGCCAAGTATCCTGTGCTCCGGAAAGGACTTGGAGATTTCTCTTTTAATCAGACTTTCAATATTTTTGTCTATTTCCGTGACCAGATTTCTGTAATTGCCGTTTTTTTTGCTAACGTGTTTTGGCTTGCCGAAGTTTTTTTTAAAAACCACCCCGGCTTTTTTTGCCGCGCCCAGGGCAACTTTGAGGTATAATTCTTGTTGGTTCATAGGTGAATTATACAGGAAATTAGGGTATAATACCACCATGAGGATAATCGCTGATTTGCAAATTCATTCCAAATACAGCCGTGCCTGCTCGCAGGAGTTAAACCCAAAGAACATTGGTCTGTGGGCCGATAAAAAGGGCATTGGGGTTATTGGAACCGGGGATTTTACGCATCCCGGGTGGCTTTCGGAGTTGAAAGAGAATTTGGAGGAGGCGAGGCCGGGGCTCTATCGCTTACGACAACACAACCTCTCCCCGACCATCCCCTCACGAGGGGAGGGAGTTCCGCGAGCGATGTTTATGCTTACCGCGGAAGTGTCGTCTATTTACAAACAGGGTGACAAAGTCCGGCGGGTGCATAATTTAATTTTTGCGCCAAATTTTGAAGCGGTTGATAAAATCATCGCGGGTTTGGAAAAGGCTGGGGCAAACCTAAAAGCAGATGGTCGGCCGATTATGGGTGTGCATTGCGGCGACTTGGTTAAGATAGTAAAATTAGCCGACGAAAACGCGGAAGTAATTCCGGCCCATGCCTGGACGCCGCACTTTGGGGTGTTTGGGTCGTTATCGGGATTTAATAGCATAGAGGAAGCATTTGGCGACCAGTCAAAATATATCCGCGCCATTGAGACCGGTTTATCAAGCGATCCCAAAATGAACTGGCAAATTTCCGGTTTAGATAAATATTCTTTGACCTCCAATTCCGACGCGCATTCTTTGCGGAAAATCGGCCGCGAGGCAAATGTCTTTGAAACCGCGGATGATAAATTATCGTACGCTGAAATTATCAGCGCTTTGTACAGCAAGGATCCGGCTAGGTTTTTGTTCACCATTGAATTTTTTCCCGAGGAGGGTAAATACCATTTGGACGGCCATGCAGACTGCAAATTTTCCTGTATGCCCGGTCAAACCAAAAAATTAAAAGGGATTTGCCCGGTGTGCGGGAAAAAGTTGTTGGTGGGAGTTTTGAATCGCGTTGATGAATTATCAGACCGCGAATTAGGTTTTACGCCTCCGCGCGCAATCCCGTATAAAAGCGTCATCCCGCTGGAAGAAATTATCGCCGAAACTTTTGGGGTGGGAACGCAAAGCAAAAAGGTTTTGGCAATGTATGAAAAAATGGTGGCTTCTGTAGGGGAGGGTTTCAAACCCTCCCCTACAAGGGATTTACAATCGTACGATGAATTTTCCATCCTCCTTGATTTATCCAGAGAGGAAATTGAGAAATTAGGAAATAAAGAAATTGCGGAATCGATCATCCGCGTCCGCGAAGGCAAAGTAAAACTGGAAGGCGGCTATGACGGCGTGTTTGGAAAGATTCATATATATGATGAAATCGAAAGAGATCGTTTACTCAAAAAGCCAAAGCAAACCAGTTTGTTTTAAGTGAAAAAACTGCTATAATTATTATAATGATGTAGCTAAAGAATATGATGCTAAAGACTATATTAGCCGCCCTTGCAACTTTATGCGTAGTGTCCAGCTACATTCCGCAAATAGTCAAGGGTTATAAAACAAAATCGCTTAGAGATGTTTCTTTGGCATTTTTGATTGTTATTATAATTGGCACAATATTATGGATTTGTTATGGGTTTTTAAACCAAGATTATGTATTTTTGACGGCAAATTCAGTAATTTTAATTTTTGCAATTTGTCTGACTTTGATGAAGGGCATATATGAAAAAAATAATTAATAATGGGCTAAATTTCAAATAAAATCAACTAAAATTAACATTATAAAAGCTATGCAAGACAAAAGAGAAGGCAAGTTTATTTTGTGGTTTAACGAGATTGGCAAAGGCGATGTTGGTTTGGTCGGCGGGAAAAACGCCAATTTGGGGGAAATGTATCAAAATTTAACCCAGGCGGAAAGCAAAACTTTTCCGGGCGAAAAAATTTCCGTGCCCTATGGGTTTGCGGTCACGGCGGCGGCTTACGCGCATTTTATTAAAGAAAATAAACTGGACGCCAAAATTCATGAGGCCCTGGCCGATTTGGATACTCATAATATGAAGCAGTTGGAGGAAAAAGGCGATGCGGTCAGGCAGTTAATTTTAGGAGCTTCGTTTCCGGCGGATTTGGAAGCGGAAGTAAAAGCCGCTTTTGCGGAACTGGGCAAACAATTAAAATTGTCGCCTGCTGATTTGGATGTCGCCGTCCGTTCATCGGCCACCGCGGAAGATTTGCCGGACGCCAGTTTTGCCGGCCAGCAGGAAAGCTATTTAAATATCCGCGGCGACGACAACCTTTTGCAGGCCATTAAGGAAGCTTTTGCCTCGCTGTTTACCAACCGCGCAATTTCTTATCGCGTGGACCAGAAGTTTGATCATTTTGCCGTAAAGCTGTCGGTCGCGGTGCAAAAAATGGCGCGTTCCGATCGCGGAGTTAGCGGCGTGATGTTTACCATAGACACCGAGAGCGGCTTTAAGGAAATGGTACTAATTAACGCGGCTTGGGGACTGGGCGAGTTTGTGGTAAAAGGCGTAGTCACTCCGGATGAGTTTAAAGTTTTTAAGCCAACGCTGAAAAAAGGCTTCAAATCCATCATTAGTAAGCAGTTGGGCAGTAAAGAAAAAAAATTAATTTATGCCACGGAAGGCGCGAGTCCCACAAAACAAGTTGCCGTGTCTGATGAAGATCGTCACAGCTTTACATTGAACGATGAGCAGATTTTGAAGTTGGCCAAGTGGGGAGTAATTATAGAGGAACACTATCAGCGGCCAATGGATATGGAATGGGCTTTTGACGGAGTGACCAAGGAATTGTTTATCGTCCAGGCCCGGCCGGAAACCGTGGAGGCCAGAAAAGACGTAAATGTTTTGGAAGAATACGTGATAGAAAACAAGGGCAACGTTATTTGTTCGGGCGCGGCCGTGGGCGCGAAAATCGGGCAGGGCAAGGCTCGCTATATCAAGAGCGCGGCCCAGTTGGACGAATTTAAAAAAGGCGAAGTTTTGGTAACGGAAATTACGGATCCCGACTGGGAACCGATTATGAAAATCGCCAGCGCCATTGTCACCAACAGCGGCGGCAGGACTAGCCACGCGGCAATTGTTAGCCGGGAGCTGGGTATTCCGGCCATCGTCGGCACCGGCAACGCGACTGAAGTTTTAAAAACCGGCATGGATATAACCGTGTCCTGCGCCGAAGGTGAGCTGGGCAAGGTTTACGAGGGCCTGCTGAAGTATGAAATCAAGCGCCACGACTTAACCAATTTTCAACCGCCGAAAACCGAAATCAAAATGATTGTGGCCGACCCCGAACTGGTCTTTGGCTATTCGTTTATTCCGCAAAAGGGCGTGGGGCTGGCCAGGGAAGAATTTATTATTTCCAATTTTATAAAAATCCATCCCAACGCGCTCATAAATTACGACAAACAAAGCGAGCAAATAAAAAGGCAGATTGACGAACTTACGGTTGGTTATCAAAACAAGGTGGATTTCTACGCGCATAAGCTGGCTTACGGTATTGCGCAACTGGCCGCGGCGTTTTATCCGCACGAGGTAATTTTGCGTTTTTCCGATTTTAAGACCAATGAATACGCCAACCTTATTGGCGGGACGGCTTACGAACCCAAAGAAGAAAACCCGATGCTCGGCTGGCGCGGCGCTTCCCGGTATTATGACCCCAATTTTGAGTCGGCGTTTGCCCTGGAGTGTCAGGCCGTAAAAAAAGTCCGCGAGGAAATGGGTTTGTGGAATTTAAAAACTATGATTCCGTTTTGCCGCACGCCGGAAGAAGGCAAGAAAGTTTTGGAGGTGATGGCCAAAAACGGTTTGCCGCACAAGCACACCAAGACTTTGGAATTAAAGAGCCACGATTTGCGCGAGGAGCTGGAGGTTTGGGTTATGGCGGAAATTCCTTCCAACATTTTGCAGGTGGACGAGTTCGCGGAAATTTTTGACGGTTTTTCTATCGGCAGCAACGATTTAACCCAGTGCACTTTGGGGCTGGACCGCGACGGCAAAATTGTGGCGCACATTGCCAATGAAAAAAGCCCGGCGGTTAAAAAACTTATTCAAATGTTAATTAAGCGGGCGCACGAAATGGGTCTTAAGGTTGGTATTTGCGGCCAGGGGCCTTCGGATTTTCCCGATTTTGCCGAATTTTTGGTAGACGAAGGCATAGACTCCATCTCCCTTAACCCCGACACTGTAATGAAAGCCACAGTAAATATTAAAGCGGTGGAAGAGAAGATTGGGAAAAAATAGATTAATAATTTTTTAAAGGCTCAGCTCACAGTTGAGCCTTTAATTTGCTAAAAGTAAGGTATGATTTGCATGAATGCGTTTTTAGCTTTTGAAGTTTTTGGATTTTTGGCTTTCGCGGTAATTTTAGCCAGGGAAATTTATCAGCGAAATTGGCTGCGCGTTTTTGAGATTATCAGTTGCGCGGTTTTTGGCGTGATTTTGGAAGTGGGCGATATTTATTTGGGTAAGGCGTATACTTACAATCCCGCTTTTTTGGTAAAAATTGCGGGCGTTCCTTTAGTAATCGGCTTGGGCTGGGCCGTGATAATTTATTGCGCCATGCTGCTTTCCGACCAGTATAATATTCCCTGGTACCTGCGTCCGTTTATGGACGCGCTGACCGCGGTTATTTTGGACTTGGCCATAGACCCAATCGCCATCCGTTTGGCGTACTGGAAATGGGCCATACCGCCGGACCAGGAATTTTACGGCGTGCCGCTGGAAAATTTAATTGCCTGGATACTGGTTGTTTTGGCCTTTTCTTTTGTCATAAGATTTATCAGAACATTGAATATCAAAAGGACTTGGACAAAAGTTTTAATGGTCTTCAGTCCGGTGATATCGTATATTTTACTTTTATTCGGCATGTACGCGACTTTTTTTATTGTTTTTTTGCCTTACCAAATAAACCATTTGTCCGCGCGGATAATCTTAAATTCCCAGCCGGATTTGCCCGTGCTTTACCAGCCGCAAGTTCAGCTTTGGAAATCCGCGATATTTGTTATTATGTTGGTGGAATTGATTAATATCGTAATTTGGGCGGCAGTAAAATACCGCCGTAAGTATCTTTGGCGGTTTGATTTGCTGTCGTTTGCTGTGATGGCTTGCCTTTACGCGTTCTTTTTTATTGCCATTTTTGTCGCGGGGATAAACAGCCAAATCCCCATTCTCGCGGTTATCTGCCTTTTGTCGTTTTTAGCCTATTGCCTGCTCCATTTTTTGCCCTACCTTTTGCGCCCGGGCAAAGTTTATTTTTTTAAAGGCGCAGAAAGAGTTTTAAAAAAAGAAGAAAAGTTGATGGAAAAGATTATAGAGGCGGAGTTTAGGTAGATTATCTTTTTTGCCCCCCGACTTTCCGCCTGAGGCGGATCGCTCGGGACAAAAATTCCCCAAGGATGCCCTTGGGGAATTTTTGGCGGAGAAGGAGGGATTCGAACCCTCGATACCCTTGCGGATATGCCGCCTTTCCAAGGCGGTGCACTCGACCACTATGCGACTTCTCCGTAATGGCTTATTTTTGATGAAAATCTTAATTATATTATCATCAATTGGCGGTTTTGTCGAGGTTGCGGAGGGCGGGGATTAAGGCTAAAATAAGGATATATGAGCGATCTAGTTAAAAAATCCCGGGAGTTGATGTTTAATCAGTTTAAGAAAAACGGCGCACCCGCTTGGGAGCTGACTGAAATCGCTGTTGCCAAAGGCAAACAACTGGCGAATCGATATCGTGCCGATGAAGAACTAGTTTTGGCGTCTTTATATTTGGCGCATACTATTTTTTCGGGGACAATTCGTGACCGCATTCAAAAAAATCATGAAAAACTCAGCGCCAAATTTGTAAAAAAATATTTAGATAACTGGAAAGTACCCGACGAAAAAAAGCAAGTGATCCTTAATGCCATAGAAGCACATCATGATAAGGTTTTATGCCGCAGTAAAGTTGCGGAAGTGATGAAAAATGCGGAAGGTTTTAAATTCCTAACTCTTAAAGGCGCTTTGGTATATCTCCATGATCTAGGAGGGCGCGGACTCCCATATGATCTTGCTGTATCCGAAGTAATCCGTAAAATGCAGCAGAAATTAAGTTATCTATCTTTGCCGGAACAAAAGAAAGAAGGAAAACGGAATTTTGCAAGCATAATGAAAGTTCTAAGCAAATCGGATATCTAGAATTTTATGAACGACCCGGTGTTACAGGAAATTAAAGACAGGTTGAATGTTGCCGATGTGATCGCCGGCTACATTCCCATAAAAAAAGCCGGCACAAACTTCAAAGCGCTGTGCCCTTTTCATAGTGAGAAGACGCCGAGTTTCCAAATCAGTCCGCAAAAACAAATTTGGCACTGCTTTGGATGCGGCGAAGGCGGGGATGTGTTTGGGTTTGTGATGAAATACGAGAATTTGGATTTTCGCGATGCCTTAAAAATTTTGGCTGATAAAGCCGGAGTAAAACTACCTACTTTTCGTCCGGAAAATAAAGAAGTCCAGGACGAAAGGGAACTGTTGATTAGAATAAATGATTTTGCCGCCAGGTATTATCACGAGATTTTAATCAAAGATAAGCGGGGAGCTCAGGCGCAGGAGTATTTAAAAAATCGCGGGCTCACCGAAGGGACCATCAAGCAGTGGCAAATTGGTTTTGCGCCGGACGATTTTCATGCCTTAGAGCGCGCGCTTTTGGCAAAAAAAGTTAATTTGAACGAGGCCATTAAAGCCGGGGTCATAAGCAAAAACGAGCGAGGGCAAATGTATGACCGGTTCCGCGGTCGCGTAACTTTTCCGATTTTTGATTATTTTGGGAATACGGTTGGGTTTTCGGCACGAATACTCATCGACGATCAAAAATCCGCTAAGTACGTCAACTCTCCGGAAACCAGTGTTTATAATAAAAGTAAAATTTTATTCGGTTTAAATTTTGCCAAGGACGCCATCCGTAAGGCCGATGAAGCCGTTATTGTGGAGGGGCAAATGGATTGTATTTCGGCGCATCAGGCGGGATTTAAAAATGTGGTGGCCAGTAGCGGCACGGCGCTAACCGAGGCAGGCTTGATGCAGCTTTCACGGCTGACAAAAAATCTAAAGTTTTGTTTTGACGCGGATATGGCCGGACAAAATGCCAGTCGCCGCGCCGGGGAAATTGCCTTAAAGCAGGGTTTCCGATTAAAAGTCATTGTGCTGGAAAATGTCAAAGACCCCGATGAGTTAATAAAAAAAAGCCCCGGGCTGTGGGAAAAAGCCGTTGCTGAAGCAATTTGGTTTTTGGACTGGCAAATGGATTTTGCCCAAAAAAAATTCGCCCAGGACCCCGTTGAACAAAAACATTATTTAAGCGAAGCGGTCGTGCCTTTGCTGGGCGCCATAGTTGACCCATTGGAGCAGGACCATTACGTGCACAAACTTGCTACAAGATTTTTGATTTCCGAGAAAACCATATTGGAACAAATAAAAAAACAGGTTGTGGGCAAAAAGCCAGAGTTGCCTCAGAGCAGTTTGGCTATCCCAAACGGGAGCCTGCTTTTGGAAAAGGAAGTTTTGGGAGGCTTGATTGTTTTTCCGGAGTTTGCTAAGGAAATAAAAGATAAGCTTGAGCCGGATGTTTTTCAAAATAGTGAGATAAAGGAACTCGTGGCAAGCATTGTGGGTAAATCAGAAGACCAAATTTTGAACCCTCACCCCCTGCACCAGTCGTCCCTAAACCAGTCATCAAATTCCGGTTTAGGGCAGGCTGACTCCGGTGCAGGGCAGGCCAGACCTCTCACATCCGTCGCTGCTAAAGCTATGGCGGACAAGGAGGGAGGGGGAAAACTGCAGGATGCATTAGCCAAAGAGGCGCAATTTATGGTAGAATCACAGTTGGATGAGTTGGGCGGAAATTCAGCCGCCTTGATTAGGGAATTGTTCAAAGCATTCGCGATGTTAAAAATTGGGGCAATAAAAAAACGCCAGCAACATCTTCAAAACGAAATAAAAAACGCGGAAAACAGTAATAATAAAGCACGAATTGAGGAACTTAACAGGGAGTTCGCGCGAATTTCAGCTGAGAGAATTAAGTTTGAAGTTTTACTCTGAAATTATCTGAAAATTTAGCCTATAAATTATTTTTTAAGACAGCTTCTAATTATGCCAAAAAAGAAGAACAAGAATAAGGCCAAAAAGAAAGCCTTCAAAGCCGCCAAGCGGAGGATTTTTAAAAAATCCGGAAAGAAACATTCAAAATCCCGTTTCGGCAGGCAAAAAGCCCGTAAGTCTGTATCCAAACCGGTACAGACTGTTTTGCCTTTGCCCGCCCCGCAGGCTTTGGATACGGAAAAACTGCTCAAAAAATTGATGGAAAAAGCTTCCGAGCGCGGTTTTGTGACCGAGGCCGAAATTTTGCACACTTTGCCGTATTTTGAAGATGATATCACAGGCTTGGAAAAGGTAATGGACGCTCTGGAGAAACGGGGGATAGAAATTGTGGAGCAGGAAGTGGCGAGCGTATGGGAACAAAATAAAGCCCCTGCGGAAGATCCCAACCAAAAACCTCTGGGCAAAGGCGCGAAGGCCAAAAAAAAGAAGCAGGAAGATCTCGTAGACGCCTTTGACTTGGGCGATATTTACGATGATTCCATCCAAATGTATTTGCGCGAAATCGGCAAGGTATCTTTGCTTAAAGGAGCCGAAGAAATTGAGCTGGCCAAGCGGATTGGCAAAGGCGACGTAGCGGCGCGCAGAAAACTTACCGAAGCAAACCTGCGCCTGGTCGTTTCTATTGCCAAAAAATATATGGGCAGAAATTTAGGCCTGCTGGATTTAATTCAGGAAGGGAATTTGGGGTTGTTCCGCGCCGTGGAAAAATTTGACTGGCGCAAAGGCTACAAATTTTCCACCTACGCTACCTGGTGGATTCGCCAGGCTATTACCCGCGCACTGGCCGACCAAAGCCGCACTATTAGAATTCCCGTGCATATGGTGGAAACTTTAAATAAGTACGCGCAGGCAGAACGGTCGTTAGTCCAGGATTTGGGACGCGAACCTTTGCCCGAAGAAATTGCCGCGGAAATGGGCATTGAGGTGGAAAAAGTTTACCATCTTAAAAAGATTTCGCAGGAAACGGTTTCTATTGATTCCCCGGTGGGCGAAGACGACGGCGAAGATTCCTCGCTTGGCGATTTTATTGTGGACGAAGACACCACCAAGCCCAACGAAGTAGCCGGCCGGCAGATTTTAAAGGAATACGTAGGAAATATTTTGCAGGATCTTGACCCGCGCGAACAAAAAATATTAAAAATGCGTTTTGGTTTGGAAGACGGCGTGACTCACACTCTGGAAGAAGTCGGCGAAGAGTTCGGCGTAACCCGCGAGCGCATTAGGCAAATTGAATCAAAAGCTTTAGAGCGCATTCGGGAGCATATAGATATTGATAAATTGAGGGATTATTAGGATCCTCCGGCGTCATTCTGACGCCGTGTCTTTTGTTTTTAAATCCGCCTCATAGTCAGGGGCGGATTTTTGTTTTGCGCAGGACTTAAAGTGGGTTTTGCCATTTTGTGGAAATTTAGTGGACAACTTTATTGACCAATAATTTTAACGGGCGTAAAATTAGAGTAGAAAGGAAAGAGCCAAAGATGATTAACGGTTTTTGGACAGCCAGGTAGCTTTTCTAAAGTCGCGAAAAGCCCTCAAGGCGGCTAAGCCTTAAGCATCTAGCATTAATCTAGAGAAAAAAGAAAATCGCATATGGGAAAAGCTATCCTGAAATAAACCCCTTCCATCCATATTGGGACGAAGGGGTTTATTGTATTTAGGATGTTTATTAGTCTGCCGCTAGAGTAAACCCCCGCCCCCTCCTGGGCGGGGATGCACGCGGCTATCCAGACGAGGCGATATCCGATAAAATAAGGCTGTATGAGATTTCGTAAATCAAACCACAGCATTTATCGTACCAAATACCACCTCGTCTGGATTCCGAGATATCGGCGGAAGATTTTTGTCAAAGGAGTAAGAGACTATGCCCAAACGCTCCTGTCGCACATCGAAGGTTTGGAAGCCGATATTGAGGTAATAAAGCTTAATGTTCAGCTAGACCATGTTCATCTGGTAGCCGTCATCCCGCCCAGATTTTCAGTTGCCAGCGTAGTCTCTTTTATCAAGACGCAGTCAGCGAAAGCACTTAAGGCAAAATTTCCTTTTCTTGATAAGGTTTACGTGGAGCAAGACGGCGTCTGGTCAACTGGTTATTGCGTGTCCTCTGTAGGGCTGAACGAAAAGGAAATTTTGCATTACGTCCAATATCAGGAGAAAGAAGATAAAGGGCAACTGAAAATTACTTTTTAGAAGGAGATGAAGCCCCGCCCTCCTGGGCGGGGAGAATCACTTATTTTAAATAGTTTGTACAGGCGGTTTTTTAAAGCAACGTATTCCAAATAATTTCAAAAAGTTGCTGGTGTAATTGGATCGCGCTTTTGTTATCAATAACCATAGCCATTACCGGCGGGGTTAGTTGATGAATAACCAACATTTCAGGGATTATTACAAGATTAGTTACAAGTTCGGTATTTTTAGGAAGAAATTTAATTTTAAAGTTAAAATTTGCTTCATATTTTTTATACCAACGGGCGACAGGCGTGTCTATTTGCAGCATTCGAATGTTTATCGGTAATTTTGCTCTCCGTCTCGCGAAATCGGAAAAATATTTTTCATCCAAGGCGACCCATTTGGATTGGTCGGATATTATAAGATAATCCTGGTGTGGTTTAATCTTAAGCAATAAATCTTCGTATACCGATTTAATTGCCTGAATGCCGTCATAGCGTTTAATTATATTATGCTGGCCCTGTAAGTTGTATAATTTGGAAAAGTCCGGCAGGGAATTTTTGAATTTGGCTTTTCGTTCCTCTAAAACTAGCTCCAGTTTTTCAGGTGGTTCAGCCTGGTAAAAGGTCTTTAGACCGCGAATTTGTTCCACCATTAACCCGAGCCGTTTTAGTCTTTCCATAATAGGGTAAATGCTGGATCTTTTTATTCCGCAGACCCCTGATATCTGTAGTACAGCGGTTGGCCCCAAAGAGAGAGAAGCCAGATAAACCTTGGCTTCTTTTTCATTTAGCCCCAATTCCAATAAAATTCCTAATAAATGCTCATCTAGCATAAAATGTTATAAGTTATGACAACATAAATATGATATATTATCAAGCAAAATAAGTCAATTATAAATTTATGTTGACAAATATGACAAAAAATATTGCTTTTGTTATAGTTTTTAGTTAAGGAGGAGAAAGGAATCTAAAGGAGGCATATGGGAAAGTTCGATACAGGATATCAACGAAGACGAGAATCTACCAACGGCCTGCTAGGAATGTTGTCGTTAACATGGGCTTTTATGTTTGCGATGGCTGGGGGTCTAATTTTATTATTAGGCCCAGGTACTAAGCAATCACCTCACCAGCCGCAAGCAGGTATCCATGTGGCCGCAAAAGATGCGCCAAGTGAGATCCGTTGCCAGATAGAAGGAGAATCCAAAGACATCGGCGGAGGCATGGGACAGGTTTCGTGCCTGTTTGACGGCGGAGCGATCCGGCACATCCAGTTTTCCAAAGCGGTTTTCCCCCAGCCGCGACAAGGGCAACGGGCAGTTGTACTGGTCTGTGTGCAAGCTCCGACCAGGCCAGATGAAATATCGTCCCTTTACATCCTTGCCAAGCTCGAGTGACTCGGACGGCACATAAAAAGGCGACTGCTAGACACCTAGCCAGATCGCCTTATTTTTATTGTTTAAAAAATTTATACCCAATCATTTTATAAACTAACTTGGCAATCATAAAGTCCGGATGGTGCAGGCCTTTTATTGGTGCAAGTTCCACTACATCGGCGCCGATGATATTTTTGGATTTATAAATTGATTTAAGAATATCTAAAACCGGCCACCATAAAAGTCCGCCCGGTTCCGGAGTGCCGGTGGAAGGCATTATGCTTGGGTCAAAAGCGTCTACATCAAAGCTGATGAAAACATCGCGCGTGGGAATGGCCCGCACTACATCGGCCGCGGAAATTTTGTCCCAGGCCCAAAAAGTTTTTATTTTTTTTTGATTTTTTTTGCGGAAATCCCATTCGCCGTCCTTGTCCGAAAAACTGCGGACGCCAACCTGCACTAATCTTGCTACGGGAAATTTTAAAAGCGCCTGGCTCATTACCGCCCCGTGGCTGTATGAGCCGCCCAAATAATAATTTAAGCGGGTGTCTGAATGAGCGTCAAAATGTAGAATTGTAAAATTTTTATAATGCCCGCTCAAGCCCTTAATGGTGCCCTGGGTCAAAGAATGTTCTCCGCCCAAAACAACCGGAAATTTTTTGTCGGCGACAACACGGTTAACCAATCCGGCTAAAAGATTCACGGCCGTTTTTTGGTCTTTTGGAATTTTTGGCTGAGCAAGCGTGGCAATGCCGCAGTCGCCGAAGGGCTTTAACATCTGCTCGTCCAGAATTTCCACATAATGGCTGGCATCAATAATGGCCCGCGGTCCGCGTTTGGTGCCGCGGCCGTAACTGACGGTATTTTCCAAACCGAAGGGAATTACCGCGGCTTTTGCTTTTTGATAGGCGACTTCAAAAATACCCCCTTGATTAAGGCCTAAAAAGCCATTTTTCATTATTCGGATATTGCCGTTCATATGGTTATTTTACCTTATTTTTGAGGGAAAATCAACGCGTTTTTAATGTTGTAAAAAAGATGTTATAATCATTTTATGATCATCGGCGAAATAAGAGACAGTGTTATCGGCTTTCTTTACCGTAGGGTTCTTAAGCCGGTTTTCTTTTTGATGGATCCGGAAAAGGTTCATGATCGGATGATTGTGGCCGGCCGGATTTTAGGTAGCAATCCTTTGACCCGAGGATTAACTTCGATAATGTTTGGTTATCAGAATCCGATGCTGCGGCAAAAAATAGCTGGTCTGGATTTTAAAAATCCGGTCGGCTTGGCCGCGGGGTTTGACAAAGAAGCCTATTTGCCGGCCTTACTTCCCAGCGTAGGCTTCGGTTTTGAGGAAGCCGGCAGTATTACCGCTTTGCCGTTTGGCGGTAACCCGGGGACATGGTTGTGGCGTTTGCCAGAACGCCAGGCTATACGGGTAAATTATGGTCTTAAGAATTCCGGCGCGGGAAATATCCATCGGCGCTTAAAAAATCGCAAGTTTGATTTTATTCTGGGCATCAGTCTTGCTAAAACTAATTCGGAAAAAACTTCGCACGTAGAAATCGGCATCGCGGATTACTTTGAAAGTTATAAAATTTTTCAGGATGTCGGCGATTATTTTACCATTAACATCAGTTGCCCCAATACCTGCGAACAGAGCCCTATTTTCGCAGAGGCCGAAAATTTAGATTTGCTTTTAGCCAAACTGTTTTCAGTCCCGAAAGTCAAACCGGTATTTGTTAAACTTTCGCCCGATTTAGGAGATGAACAATTAATGAAAATTTTACAGGTTGGGCAAAAGCACCCAATTGACGGCTTTATTTGTACCAACTTGACCAAAGTCAACAAGTTTGGCCATCCGGGCAAGGGCGGATTTTCCGGCAAAGCAGTCCAAGCGCTTTCGGATGAAATGCTGGCGAAAGTTTATAAATATTATCGAGGCAAAAAAATTGTTATCGGTTGTGGCGGCATTTTTAGTGCTCAGGATGCTTACCGGAAAATCAGACTCGGAGCCTCGTTAGTCCAGCTAATTACGGGAATGTTTTTCCAAGGCCCGCAGTTAATAGGCGAAATTAACAGAGGTTTGGTAAAATTTCTTATAAGAGACGGTTACAAAAATATTTCCGAGGCTGTTGGCAAAGATTCACAATCTTAATAAAATTTAGCAGGCCGAAAAGACTGGTAATTTTTTGAAGCGAGGACTGTTCGACGACCCTAAGGGAGGAGCCCCGAAGCAAAAAAAATTGCCAGGATTTTCGGCCCGGTGCTTATAGGTTTTGGTATCGACACAAAGTTTTAGATCTGCTATAGTTATTTTATGTCCAATATTATTGAAGTAAAAAATTTGGTAAAAACATTCGGCGATTTTACGGCCGTAAATAATATTTCCTTTGATATCAAGCAAGGGGAAATTTTTGCTTTTTTGGGGCCCAACGGCGCCGGCAAGTCCACGACCATCAAAATGCTGACAACTCTTTTGCATCCGACCAGCGGGCATATTTCGTTAAACGGTTTTAATCCTACCACCCAGTCCTCCAAAGTCAGGAAGTCTTTTGGCATAGTTTTTCAGGATCCTTCTTTGGATGACGAGTTAACCGCCTGGGAAAATATGGAATTTCACGGCGTGCTTTACAACGTGGAAAAAAAATTGCGCCGCGAGCGCATAAAGCAGTTAATGGAATTGGTGGAGCTGTGGGACAGAAAAGACAGCCTGGTTAAGGAATTTTCGGGCGGGATGAAGCGCCGTTTGGAAATCGCCCGCGGCCTGCTTCATCACCCCAAAGTTATGTTTTTGGATGAGCCGACTTTGGGGCTGGATCCGCAAACCCGCAACCATATGTGGACTTATTTGCAGGATTTAAACAAGTCCGAAGGCATCACCGTATTTTTTAGCACCCACTATATGGAAGAAGCCGACCGCGTGGCCCAGCGCATTGCCATAATTGACCACGGCAAAATTATTTCCAGCGGCACGTCCGCGGAATTGCAACAGCAGACCAATACCGCGAGTTTGGAAGACGCGTTTTTAAAACTTACCGGCAACGTGATTCGCGACGAAGGAGCCAGCAACACCGACAAGTTAAGGACACATCGGCAGTGGAGGGGCGGGGGGAGAAGGTAATATTATTGAGCAAAATTGACCATAATTGACAAAATTGAGCAAAATTATGGTCGCACCTTGCAGTATAAATTTTGTCAATTTTTTAAATTTTATTTAATTTTGTCAATTCTGTTATGAAAACTATCTATATAATGTGGATTAGGGAATTAAAACGCTACTGGCGTTCTAAATCCAGAATGGTCGGCAGTCTGGGACAGCCGTTGCTTTTTTTGCTTGCTTTGGGCTACGGCCTTGGCGCGACTTTTCAAAAAGCCGGCGAAGGCAATTATATGGATTTTTTGGCTCCCGGAATTATCGGGATGAGCATTATCTTTACCTCCATTTTTTCCGGCATTCAGGTTATTTGGGACAGGCAGTTCGGCTTTTTAAAGGAAACTATGGTCGCTCCGGTCTCGCGTTTTAATATAATGATAGGCCGGACTTTGGGCGGCGCTACCATAGCGGCAATTCAGGGGATTGTGGTTTTTATTCTGGCATTAATTTTTACCAGCTTTAGGCCGTATAATTGGTTTTTAGTCGTTCCGGCGGTTTTGGTTATGCTTTTGGTCGGGACAATGTTTACCGCGCTCGGCACGGCTATTGCCTCCCAATTGGAAGATATGCAGGGCTTTCAATTAATTATGAATTTTTTGGTGATGCCGCTGTTTTTTCTATCTGGTGCTCTTTTCCCCCTGGACGGCCTACCAGCTGTTTTAGTTGTTATTACCAAATTTGATCCGCTTAGTTACGGCATAGACGCGTTTAGGATTTTACTTGCCCACAGCGGGCATTTCACTTTAACCCTGGACATTTCCGTGTTGGCTATCATCACCTTCTGTTTTTTGTCGGTCGGAGCTTATTTGTTTTCAAAGATACAGATATAGTTCACAGATACACGGATGCGTGCAGATAACACAGATGCGGCTCATCAGAATTTATCTATAAATTAAAGCCTCCTAAATATTGGAGGTTTTTTGTTTTTCATTTCAAAAGATGGAAAATTGGGCGGTTAATTGGTATGATGAGTGTATGGGTAAATGGAAAAAAATTTATACGATTGTGGTTGTCAGCGCTTATTTGAGCGCGTCTTTGTATCCGGCACCGGTTTTGGGGCAAACTTCATCGGATTCCGCGGCCACGCAGGCACAATTACAGCAGCAGCTTTTGCAGATTGAAAATCAAATTCAGGGGTTGCAGCAGCAGTTGGCGCAAACGCAGGCGCAAAAAAATACGCTGGCCAATAAAATCGCAAGTTTAAAAAAACAGCAGGCGGTTTTGAATTTGCAGATCCAGGCCACGGATTTGCAGGTCAACCAGCTGGGCGGCCAAATTACCGCGACCCAGGCTTCTATCGCCCAAAATAACATCCAGGTTCAGAATTTGCAAACTCAAATCGCTGGCGTGATCCAGGCCATAAACCAAAACGATAATTACCCGTTTTTGTATACCGTTTTAAGCCAGCAAAAACTTTCCGATGTTTTTACGGCTTACGAAGATTACGCGCAAATTTCCCAGGGCTTAGGAACTTTAATCAGCCAGCTTAACACCGCCAATACCCAATTAGCCCAGCAGCAACAAAACTTGAGCGACCAACAGCAAAGCGCGCAAAATTTATTGTCCATAAAAATTTTACAGCAGGGACAGCTTGCCGGAAGCGTGAGTGACCAAAATACTCTTTTGCAGCAGACCAAAGGCCGGGAGGCGGATTATCAGGCGACCTTAACCGATACCCAGGCGCAGGCCGCGGCTATCCGCACCCGCTTATACCAACTGCTCGGAGTGTCGTCGCAAATAAATTTTGGCCAGGCCGTAGCGATTGCCGACTGGGCTCGGGGAGCCACGGGGATTGACCCGGCTTTTTTGTTGGCGATTTTAACGCAGGAATCTAATCTCGGCCAAAATGTGGGCACTTGCAACCGTCCGGGCGATCCACCGAGCAAAAGTTATAAAGTGGTGATGAATCCCACGCGGGACATCCCGCCGTTTTTGCAGGTTACAGCAATGCTCGGGATAGATCCGGATATTACCCCGGTGTCCTGCCCGATGCGTGACGCAAATGGCAACAGAGTCGGCTGGGGCGGCGCCATGGGCCCGGCGCAATTTATCCCGTCTACTTGGGTGGGCTACTCTGCCAAGGTCGCGGCGCTAACCGGAAACAACCCGGCCAATCCCTGGGACATCCGCGACGCGTTCGCGGCCGCGGCGATTAAATTAACTTCCAACGGCGC
>Ga0181520_10003361_pt1 | contig 28243 bp, 12 predicted proteins | sample PEATcosm2014_Bin_29_FD_132451 | JGI IMG/M metagenome (GOLD analysis project Ga0181520, IMG submission 132451) | Peatland microbial communities from MTU Mesocosm Facility, Houghton, MI, USA - PEATcosm2014_Bin02_30_metaG | ecosystem: Environmental > Terrestrial > Soil > Wetlands > Peat | place...
AAGCGGGATGGAACGAGGCCGTGACGGGGACCCCGCGCCGTCCTGGCAGCCACCCGCTCTAAGGTCCCCGTCCGTAGCCGCGCTCTGCACGGCTCGCGACACTCCAGGGCTTGGCGTGGTGCGCAAAAACGATGCTCCTGCGTTGCCAGGGGGTGCGTCTTTCGATTGTAGGTAGTATTACTATGCCGGTTGTGCGGCCCTGCTCGGCAATGCGATGCGATGCGCAGAGATGGACGGCGATGGACCACCGAGACACAGAGGACACAGAGAACGGCAAGGTCCCTTAACGCCTATCGTAGGGCACGGTCGTTTCTCAGTCGTTCTCTGTGCCCTCTGTGTCTCCGTGGTTCAATGCCGTTCGCGCTTCATCTCGGGATACAGTCAGCTTCTGACAAGATTCCGAGCGCTTCATCTGCCGGTTGTCAAAGCGACGCAATAATGGTAGGTAATCGGCGATGGTCGGGCCGTATTCAACGGCCAAACGACAGGCCGCCGGGGTTATGTTGCTACGGAACTATCCGTCATGCTGTAATCCTCTAAATCCTATCAATCCTGTTCTCTTGCCGTTCCCTGCCGCCACGCTTGCGGCAGTCTTGCCTACAATCAGCGGGCGGACCCCGGTGCCATTCTGGAGCCTGATATTGCGCCAGGACGCAGCTAACAGATCAGGGCGCGATGTGTGACAGGCTCCGCGCGGCCAGTTTGTGGCTTCTATATGAACTCGCACGTCGTTTCAAACGTTTCAGGCCTCATGCGCAACGCGCGCAGATATCCCCCGCTTCAGGAGGGCCAGAGATGATAGGAAAAGCTGCTCCGGTTGTGTTGTTGATCCTCGTACTGGCGTTGGCATGCCCCTTCGCCCATGCCCAGCAGACTCCTGCCGCACCCGCCGTCGCCCAGCCCGCCGTTGGAGCGCCCGCTGTAGCTGTGCCTGCAGGGGCGGAGGCGGCGACTCCGGTGGCTGCCAAGCATAAGGCCTCGCCCACCACCATTTCGTCTCCGGCGGCCATCGCGGTGGCAGGCGACTTCGTCTACGTGGTCCAGGGGAATACGCTGTACCAGTTCGCAGTTGACGGGCTGAGACTCGTCGCTCAGACCGAACTCGCAGCCGAGGCGCACGCGAAAAAGAAGAAGAAGGCCAACGCGCTGCAACTGCCGAACCCTGGCCTTCCTAATGCGCAGGTCGGACCGGCGCAGCCGGGGAATGCCGCAACCGGCGCAAATCCTCCGGCGGCTGGCAATCAGGCTGCTCCGGCGGGCAACGCGCAGTAGGCACGGGGCTGCTCGCCATCCGGTCAATCGTTCGACGACGGCGTAGAAGGGCCCGCTCTCGGCACACTGCCGAGCCGGCGGGCTGCTGCGCTTGTCGTTCGTTGGCGATCGACTGCGCTCCGTCCGCCCCGGGAATGCGGTGAGGGGCCGAAGCGCCGTTAGCCATTCGCGCCACGGCAGCACGCGGAGTACCGTCCCATCGGAGGTTACCCCCTATGTCCCAGACCATGCTCGTCGGCGCTGCGGAGACTACCATCACGCCGCCGGTCGGAACGCCGCTTGCCGGATACTTCGCGCCCCGTATCTCCGAGGGGGTCATCTACGACCTGAAGGCGAAAGCGGTGGTCGCGGGTGAGGGCGCGCAGGCCGTTGGGATCGTCGCTTGCGATCTCATCAGCATCCCGCCGGAGATTGTCGCCGATGCGCGCGCGGCGTTCGAAGCCTCGACCGGCATCCCCGGCAACCGCCTTCTCATCTGCGCCACGCATACCCATACCGGCCCGGAGACGCGCCGGGATGGCGGCTTGATCCCCACCAATGAGGATTATCTCAACCAACTTCCTAAACTGATCGCCGATGCCGCCGTCCGGGCTGCGGACGGACGCGGCGAGTGCATCCTGTCCATTGGTACCGACAGGGAAGAGGGCCTGGCTTTCAACCGGCGTTTCCGTCTGCGGGACGGCACCGAGCAATTCGGTCCGGGCGGCCCCGAGGAGACCGCCGGTGTCGCAGGCCCGACCGACCCCGAGCTTGGCGTTCTCGCCTTCGCTCGCCCTGGCGAGGACCCGTCTGTCCTAGACGGCGACCCGTTCGCCGTTATCGTCAACTATTCGCTGCACATCGACGTAACCAGCGGGAACCTCATCAGCGCCGACTATCCGGCGGTCATCACCCAGACACTGAGAGGCGTGTACGGCGAGGACACGATCGTTTTGTTTGTGAACGGGGCATGCGGGAACATCAATCACTGCCCGTACTTGACGGACATCCCGGCACCCTGGAGCGGACCCGCAAAGTCGATCCAGATCGGTCGAGCTCTCGGCGGCAAGGCCATCGGGATCGCCGAGAAGGCCCGGCCCAGCCGCGACCAGACGGTCGATTGCACTCAGGAGATTCTCGACGTCCCGTTCCACCCGTGGGATGATGTGGCTCTTGGCCGCCTGGCGGACGCGAGAAGCAAGGCGGAGCCGAACTTCTTCGAGAAGACGATGATCGAATGGGCGGACACGTGGGATCCGTCGGGGAGCCGCGCGGTCGAGACGCAGGTCGTCCGTCTCGGGGATGCCGTCTTCTGCAGCGCGCCGGGAGAGTTGTTCGTGGAGTGGGGTCTGGAGATGAAGAAGTGGTCGCCCCACCCGTACACCTTCATCGCCGAACTGGCCAACGACTGTGTGGGCTACATTCCGACGTGGGAGGCCTTCCGCCGCGGCGGGTACGAGGCGACGCCGATCGTGAGCGTGAAGCTGACCCCGGCGCTGGGGCAGCTTGTGGCCGACGCGAATTTCCGCTCCTGCCAGGAGTTGTGGCGGCGCAAAGGACGGTGATTCTCCCCTCCTGCCCGGCCATGCAAGCGCAACTTGATCGGTTCTGAACTGACCAACGAATCACCGCACCGATTGCAGAATACGACACTGTCCGCGTGGAGGCCCGACATGAAGTTGAGACCGTACGCCGGCGTGCCGCTTGCGCTTCTTGCAGTTATTACCTTGTCCGGTTGCGCCGGAGCGCTGGCGTTGCTCACCGGCGCGCTTGCCTACTTGAAGGTGCGAGACCTTGTGGGCGACGTGGAGAACCTGATCTCTGGAGAGCCCTCCACCACGTACCGCGTCTTCCTGGACGGGGCCGACATGGGCGTCTCTCCCGCTGCCAACGGCACCCTCAACCTCGTCGGGATTCCAGTTGGATCACACCTGTTCTCGATCACCTCGCAGAACATGCGAGCCGGCTGGACGCAGGTGGAGGTCATCCCCGCAAGCGGCACTCCGCCCTCGTTCAATGGCATTAACGCCATCACCGGCGGCCTCATCCAGGGGGAGGTGACGCGTGGCACCACGGGCGGCGGAGGGGTGGCCGTCAGCGGCATCATGGTTCTCGCCGTCCTTAACGGTGACGTGACGCTGAGGACCGGCGCGATCACCGCGCCGCCGTACAGCCTCACCGCGCCCGAGACGTGGATGGCCGGCTTCACGGACGCAAACGGCAACTACACCCTCGGCCCCGCCGCCTACGGACGCTGGCTCGTGTTCGCGGCTCGCCCGGGCTACCTCGGCGATGCGGCCCTGGTGAGCGTGCAGGCGGGCACCGACGCCACGAACACGAACCTGAACTTGCAGCCCGATTCGAGCCAGTCTTATGGCACAATTCAGGGGGCAGTGGCCGATTCGAGCGGGGCGGCGCTCGCGAACGCGCTGGTCGATGCGCACCTCGCCACGTCTTACCCGATGGCCCTGAGCGCTGCCACTCAAAGCAAGATCGTGACAGCCGCCGGAGCCGCACTGTCGCCTCAGCCGTGGGTGCTGTTCACCGATCTCGACGCCACGAGCGATGTGAGCGGCCAGTACCAGATCACCTCGCCAGGCGGCACCCAGAGCATTTCCGCGTTCAAGTATGGCTACAAGGGGCAAGTCGGCTCCGCGTCTGTAGCGAACGGCAACCTGGTGTCTTTGGACTTCGCCCTGCCGAAGCAGTGAGTCGGCGCACGCAGCAGCGCTGTGGGGTCTCCGTCTTCACCTGCTGCGCAGGCGACGACACCCACCGCTTGAGTAGACGGCATCGGCTCTATCGCACCAACTCCGCCTCGCCCGCCTGCAGGCTGACGGCGATGGTGCGGTCTTTCCAGCGTAACTCTCCCGCCTGGGGGCTGTCGGTCGCGTTCACGAGGATGCACGCCTCGCTGTCATCGGGGGCCTGGTAGGCATTGTGCATGATCGCCGGAACCTGCCTGCCCTTGTAAGCGATGGTCCGCACGGTCAGCCTCGGCGGGTGCAGCATTCGGCCGAAGAGCAGGTATGGCCGCCCTTCGCCGCGGTAAAGCTCAACCCACCGCCGCACCAACTTGTGATCCGGCGGTGTCTCGGCCCGCATGGTGGTGGTGAGCTTGCCGCCGGGCAGGACCTCCTCAAGGGTCATGTCGTCCACCCACACCCTCGCCTTGCCCTCGACGTGGATCATAATGCGCAGCAGTACCGACCCCTCGCCTACCGTGAAGTCGCCCGACACTTTGGTCCAGCCGGCTCCGGCGGGCGGGTAGGGCAATCTGCAGCCGGCGGTGGGCTTCCAATCTGAGGTGAATGTCGCGGCGTTGATGGCGTTACCGGGGTTCACGTGGTCCGTCTTCATCCAGGCGCTGAGCCGGTAGGTGTGCCCGACCGCGAATCCGCCGCCCACCGGGACATTCTGCGATACCTGAACGATGTCACCGTCCGTCGCATTGTCGAGTCGAAGACTTGCCGCGCCGCCGTGTTTCTCGCCCTCGTCCCTCGCCCAGGTTCCGGTCCACATCTTGCCCTGATAGCCATTCACCTGCGCCCAGCCACGAAGCGCCTGGCCCACATGGTCCTCGAACCCGCCGTTGGCAAGCGCAGGCCCCGGCCCCGTGTCCATCGAGGGCATGAGATGCGGCATCTGCCCGTTCGCGAAGCAGTAAGCGGCCATCACGGTGTCGCCAGGCTCGGGATTGCTCTGGAAAGTGGGGAGGAATTCGTGGTACAGGTAGTTGAAGACCGACGCCCACTCGTAGGGCGATTCGCGGTCGCGGTAGTCCTGGATGCCCACGAGGTGGATGAAGCGCTCGTTCGGCTCCTCGAAGCAGACCACGGCATCGGGCTGGGTCTTCCTACACTCGGCGCGAGTAGTTCGCAGTTGCCTCTCGAAGGCCTGCGTCATCCACAGGCCCGGGCCGGGCGGGTGCCCGTGGTCGGCGCTGTAGCACCACTGGAAGCTCCCGCCTACAACCTGGTCGAACTGGATGATCTCGGCTCCTCTCCGAGCAAGCGGAGCGGCGATCTCCCGATTCCACCAATCGATCGTCCACGGGTCGCCCGGACACATGCACGCGAGTGCCCCGCCATCGAGCCAGAAGGGGCTCACCTGCCAGACCTTCCCGTCCCTCGTGTGCACCGCATGCGGGGCGGCGATCCGGTTGAAGCGGTCGCGGTCGTCCCACGCGAAGCTGCCGTCGGGCCGCTTGCCGAAGGTGAGCGTCCAGTGATACCCCGAGGGCCATAAGAAGGCATGGCAGCCACGTTGGCGCGACCACGCCACGAGGTCGGTGAAGGCCTTGTCAGACGGGTAGACGGGGAAGTAGTCGGGCGCGACCCATGTTGCGACTTTCTCCCAGCCCCAGTAAGCGGTGATGAGGGGCGCATCGGGGAAGCTCTTGCGCCAATACCCATCGATCCATTGTTCGATCGTCTGAGGCTCCCCGAGCCATTCCCTCCCGAAGCGAACCATCGCCGGGCCGGCTTTCATCCACATCGGAATGTCTGTCCGCTGGGCGTAGGTGCGTACGCACCAGGGTTGGGCCAGGGCCCAGCGCTTGTAAATGTCGGCAGCATCCCGCCAGTCCGTGGGCGTCTGCGGGTCAGCGCCGGCAAAGGTGGTCATCACGACATCATAGTCGAGCGAGAATGGGGATGGAGCGAAGCAGTTCTGCGTCCAGATCGGCTCGATGCCCTCGGACGTGCGCAGAAATGACAGGCTCTTGGGGTAGCCTGCGCTGTCGTAGGCCGCGACATAGAGGCCCGCTCGGCCGTCGTAGTAGCAGCCGAACTGCGCTGCCATGCTCCCCGGCTGCGCCGCCGAGACCGAGACCCCGGTCTTCATGTCCGCAGGCCGGCGTATGACCCCGCCCTTGGTAGACCCAAGGACCAGCGCATCGGCGGCGGCATCGCCCTCGATGGGGGCTTTGAGGACGCACAGCGGGAAATGCGCCGCCTCGAGGGTCAGTGTTTGTGGGAAGGTGGCCGATAGCCGCCAGCGGACAAGGGGATCGGCCTCGGAGACTGTCGCGGTGCAGACGACGCTGACGCCCGTTTGCCGCAGGTCGTCGTACTCAAGCACGGCAACGCGCGTCTTGCCGTGATTCTCGGCTCGCACCCGGAGATGGGCGGCGTCGGCGCTCGACAAGCGGGGGTTTTGCGCGCCTGGCTGTCCCTTTGTCGAGAAGTCGAGCAGGAACAGCGGGGCCCCGGCTGCGACGAACTCGATACCTGTGGCCTTGTCCGTCAGCGAAGTGATCGAACCCTTTGCCGCCTTGCTGAGGGTGAGCAGCAGCCGTGCGTTCTCGATCCGCACGGCGTCCGGCGTCTCTGCGACACTGCTGTCGGCCTGCGCCGAAGCGACGGCAAATTGCAGACCGATCACGGCCAGGATTATGAAGTTGCGCATGTCGGCCTCTCTCATCTCTCGCGGTGCCAGCCCCGCACGCAGGTGTCAGTGCAGTGTATAGGGAAGACAGCACGGAACTCAAGACAACCTACTCACACGGATTGCGATATATGCCCCAGATGGACTTGGAATTGCCCCCAGATCAGGCCCGGCGTCTTGTGTTGCGGCTCTTGATGCTCGGCGGTGCCTCACTGCTGTTGTATGCGGCCGTCAACCGGGTCGAGTGCGCGTACGGCGCGTACCCGCTCCAGTCGTCCGGTTTTGCGCTCTACCCAGCGGTCTTCGCACTATACTTCCTCGCCCTGCGGGCGGTTTGGTTGAACCGCGCTCTTCGCCTGCCGATCCGGCCCGCTGCCGGCCTGGCGCTCGGCGCGGCCGTGGCGTTTCGTCTGGCTATGCTGGCCGGCCCGGTGCCGGACAACTACGACAACAACCGTCATCTATGGGAGGGGCGTGTCCTGCGCGCCGGAATCAACACCTTCCGCGCTGCGCCCACCAGCCCGATCTACGACGGCCTGCGCGCACAACTCAAGGCTGAGGGCAACCCGCTTTATGAGAACATGTGTCCTCCGGAAAACTCTCCACTTGAACGCAATGTCGCTGACTTGCAGAGATGGCTGACCGGAGTGCGGACCACCTACGGTCTCGTTGCCTGCGCGATCTGGGCCGCCATCAGCTTCCTGCCGGTCGACGGGGTCCTGGGACTGCGGATCGTCATGACGTTGTTCGATCTGGGCACCTGTGTGCTCCTGTTCATGCTACTGCGCCACCTGGGCCGCAACCCGCTGTGGGCGATGGTATACGCCTGGAATCCCCTTACGCTCAATTCCTACGCAGACCGTGGGCAGTGCGATGCGGCCATCGCCTTCTTCGTGGTCCTCGCGGCGTGGCTCGTCATTACGCGCCGAGCCGCCGCCGCCGGCATCGCCTTCGCTTTCGCCGTCGGTGTCAAGGTTTCCCCCTTGCTCGCGGTGCTGCCTTTCATCCGCTACGGCCGGGGACGGTTCACGGCTGGGTTTCTGGTCGCTCTCGCGGCAGTCATGGCCCCGATCGTCGCCGCAGGCCGCGAGGGCATCACAGGCTACGTCGCATTCGCGTCGCTCTGGCACGGAAACGACTCGATTTTTTCGCTGCTGGCACTGGGGCTACAGCCGCTCTCGGGCCACCTGGACCCCTCCAAAGTGGCGCGTCTCATCGTGAGCGGCGCTGCGGTGCTGTACGCTCTCTGGCGAACCATTCGCAAGCATCCCGACAGCCCTCAGTGGCTGCTCGAGAACGTTGCTCTGATCCTCGCCGCCAGCGCACTGCTCAGCCCGGTGCTTTACCCCTGGTATGTCTGCGCGATGCTGGCTTTCCTATGTTTCTCCTTCAGTTCCGGACTGGTGCTCCTGACGGCCGCCATGATGATGTGGTATCTCAACTTCACATACGACTCGCTGAGCCTCCCGCACTGGCTGGCCGCTCTCCCGACGGTGTATTTCGAGCCCTGGCGCTGGCTCGGCTACATTCCTGTCTACGCGCTGCTCATCGCCAGGCGTCCGATCGGCGCCGATAAGGACGGCGGCCCATCGGGGGGCGTCGCCTTCTGAGGCCTCGGCGGTGATCGCCGTCGCGCGGGAACTCATCAGATGCTCGTGCGTTACGTTACCTGCGTCGGCCCGAACGGGATCGGGCAAGCCTCTCCTGGCGTATACGACGGCAGAATGGACCTGATGACCAGTCAATGAAGATCCCCGATAACCTCCCTCGCGCCTGTCGCACACTCGGCCTTGCGACCGCATTGCTCATCGGGATCGTTCATGCTCCCGCTTCGGCCGGCGGAGGGCCTGAGAACGTGGCCGTCGTCGTCAACGCGGCCAGTTGGGCTTCCCTCGCGGTGGCAAACCAGTTCGTGCGCCTGCGCCACATTCCGCAGGCTAACATCATTTATCTGGATCAGGTGCCGGACATCGAACAGACCGATGTCGATAGCTTCCGGGAGCGCATCCTGCGGCCCGCCGTCCAGGAGATCGAGGGGCGCGGCCTGGGGGCACAGATCGACTACCTCGTCTACTCGGCGGACCTCCCCTGGCGAATCGATGTGACCTCGGACATGAAAGACCAGCAGTTTCCCGGGGTTACGACACCAGCGGCCTCCATCAACGGGCTTACCTACCTTTGCGGCTACGTGCTGAACAAGTCCACCGCCTATCTCAATCTGCTCATCAACCGCTACGCCCGCCGACCTCAGCCACTACTCGACGCTCAGCCCGTGCCTGACACCCGCAAGAACGACTACGTGACTGCGCTAAACCTGACCGAGAGCAAGAAGTGGGCGGAGGCCGCCGACATCTTCCGCCGGATCATCGCTGAAGCTCCAAGGTCGCCCGAGCTGCTCTACAATCTGGCCTGCTGCCTCGCGAGGCAGGACAAGCCCGCCGAGGCGATGGAGATGCTGCAACGGGCTGTCGACGCCGGCTATCTGAGTTTCGCCAATCTCCAGGCCGATCAGGACCTCAAATCACTGTGGACGCGCGACGACTTCAAACAGCTCATCGAGCGGATGAAGGCGCGCGTTTTCAACGTTCAGCCTACGCAGGGGTTCCGGAGCATCTACGCCTGGGATGCGAAGGGTGAGGTCACAAAATTGGACGGCCCGCGATATCTGCTCTCCACCGTGCTCGCGGTTACGAGCGGGCGCGGCAACTCGGTTCGCGAGGCCGTCGAGGCCCTCAGACGCAGCGCCGAAGCGGACGGAACCCGGCCCACCGGCACGATCTACTACATGCTCAATGACGACATCCGGTCGATCACCCGCCAGTGGGCGTTCGCCCCCGCGGTCAGTACGCTGAAGGACCTTGGCGTGAAGGCAGAGATCGCTGGAGGCGACATCCCGCGAGCCAAGACCGACGTTCAGGGCGCGATGATCGGTTCCGCCGAGTTCGACTGGCCTGGATCGGGCAGCAAGATTCTCCCCGGCGCAATCTGCGAGCACCTGACCAGCTTCGGCGGCGCGCTGAGCGAGGGGGCCGGGCAGACGCCGCTCACCGACCTCATCCGCGCCGGGGCCGCAGCCGCCAGCGGCACCGTCACCGAGCCGTTTGCGATCCAGGAGAAGTTCCCCGACCCCTTCATCCAGGTGCACTACGCGCGCGGCTGCACCGCGGCGGAGGCGTTCTACCAGTCGATTCCCGGCCCGTACCAGCTTCTCATCGTAGGCGACCCGCTGTGCCGCCCCTGGGCGAAGATCCCGACGGTCACTGTAAGCGGCGCCAAGGCCGGCGACGCGGTTTCAGGCAAAGTCACCCTGACGCCCGGCGTCACCGGCGGCAATGTGGTCCCGGTGCGTCACTACGAGTTGTTCATCGATGGCGTGCGCAGGGCGTTGTGCAAGCCCACAGGCAACTTCACGTTCGACACCAGCCAGCTTCCCGATGGCTACCACGAACTGCGCATCATCAGCGTTGCCGAGGGCCTCATTGAGACCCAGGGAGAGGTCATCCTGCCCTTGCGCGTGGCGAACCAGAATCGCAGACTTACTGTCAGCGGCCCTGCCGGCGGCCACGTCGCCCTCGGAGAGCCGGTGAAGCTGCGCGCGGCGCTTGACGGAGCGACCGCGATCGCCATCGTGCAGGGAGCGCGTGTGCTGGCGACGATCTCCGGGGCCGCCGGAGAGGCCACCATCGACTCCCGCGTGCTCGGCCTGGGCCCGGTCGAACTGAGGGCGGTCGGGATCATCGGCGACATCGACAAGGGACCTCGGGTGATCTCCGATCCGATCCTGCTCGACATTGCCCCTCCCCCCGCGCTTCCCGCCGTTCAGCCGCCGAACGGCGCCCTGTGGGTCAACGGCTTGCGTGTCTCCCCCGATGGCGGAACGGCGGTGGCCGTCGACGACACCCACTCGGATGGCTGGGTCGCGAAGGCGGGGATCAAGACCGGACAGGGATTCGCGGTGTCGGGATGCTTCGAGGTGCCGGCGGACGAGGTCTACCAGTTCCAGGTGAGAACCGACGGGGAGTTGAGTTTGGCGGTGGACGGCAAGCCCCTCGTGACGGCGAAGGGCGGCGGCTGGCAGCTAGTCCCGGTGTCGCTGGCCGCGGGAATGCACGAGATGACGGCCCGCGGCGCGGCAGGAAGTCAACTGCATCTCGACCTGCGTTTCGGCGGTCCGGGGGCCTTCGCCGTGGGCTCGCCACGCTTCCGGCACAACGCGAAAGGATAGCAGGAGCCAGGCCGTCCGCCGTTCTCTGTGATTTGTCGCCTGCTTTCTGTCATCTATGGCCTACCGGCGATCCGCGACAGGATTGTCGCGGCCACTAGACGGTTTGCCCCTCTATCATCTGCCGTTTCTCAATCGACGAACCTGTAGCATGGCACGTGCAGTGCAATGCACACGATGTTCAGCACGCTGATGACGACGAAGTCCGCCAGGATCAGGCCCAAGAAGAACGGGACGCTCCGCTGAGCCGCCTTATGCCCCCCATACTTCGTGATCGTGCTCTTGCATATCCACGCAACCAACAGCGGCATCCAGGCGTGGTTCATCTGGATGTTCCCGGAGATGGCGTAGCCCAGCGGGTGGAAAGGCCAGTTGACATATCTCATCCGCATCGCCTGCAGAAACCAGGCGAAGGCGAGGCCGATACCGATGGCTGGCGCTGCCGACCACTGCGGCCCCTGCGGGTTTTTCATCCACCCATCCATCGTTGTAAAGGCCCACGTGTTGAAGCCTCCGCCTTTCGCGAGCGCCCCCACCCCGTAGTAGATGCCCAGGAAGCTCCACAGCGTCGCAATTGCGCCCACTGCTGTGGCCAGGGTCAGGGCGAGCACCACGCCGCGAGCCGTGCCGCCGGTCTGTTCCTGCATTTTGAAGGCCTCGAGTTGGTGCGGCATCGGGTGACTGCGATAGATGGTGCTGAACCACGACAGCGTGCCGACACCGATGCGGTCTCGCACCGACATCGACCGCTCGCCGAACACTGAGGACAGGATCACATCCGGCCCGGTGAAGTGTAGATCGTGGATCGGGGTGCCGAATTGCGCGCGCACTCGGGTAATCGCCAGAGACAGCACGTAGTAGATCGCGAAAACGGCGAACGAGGTGACGAACTTCATCCCCATCGCCATCGAGAACCAGATGAGACCTGTAAGGCCTATCACGATCCCCAGCGCCGCCACGCGATACCTCAGCGGCTCGTTTTCGTCGCGCAACTTGGAGGGCGCGCCGACGATTACCGCCCACACCTCGCGAAAGTACCCTCGCCCAAGCCACAGGCTGTAGATTGCGAACAGCAGGTAGGCTCCGAAGCCCTGGTGATTCGCGAAGGGGAAGCCCCTGATCTGGTCGAGGCCGAACGCGGCGCTCAGGACCAGTTCGGCCTTCCAGAACAGGTAGAAGAACCACGATGAGAACAGGAAGTCGCCCGGCATGAGGTAGCCCAGGCCGATCAGGAACGGGTAGAACGATCGGGGCATCCAGCCGACGGCGCTCCACGGACGAGCCGTCAGGTACTGGCCGATGTCCTGCTCGACCAGGGGGATCGCCGGTAATGCGGGGTGGTAGAAGGCGATGGCGTTCCAAATTTCGGCGGTCGCGGCTACGCCAAACCCCAGCCAGAAGATCCAATCGCGAAACAGCGTGGCCCTCGGCTGCGATATTTCGACCGGCAGCCGGACGAGCGGGCAGGCGAGGTGCTCGCCGTCGAGCCAGCGGCGGCGCAGAAGCACATTGCCGCACGCCATCACCAGCAGCAGCAATACGATGAAACCGGACCACAACAGCACCGGACCGGCCCACGCGGCCACGATATGCGATTGGTAGAACGAGGAGCCACCCTCGTAGTATCCGCGCAGGATGGAGTGGTCCTGAACGGTCAGCCAGCGGGGCATGTATGGGTTGAGAACCGTGTCCCATTTGTTTTCCGGGCTGGCGACCCAGAAGGAGTAGCTCAGGAGCGGCATGAGGGTTTGAATGAAGTCGATCCCGGCGATTGCCGTGCCAATACAGACCATCGAGTAGATCAGCAGCAGTTCCGCTTGCGCGAAAGCAAGACGTGGCAGCAGCCGTCGCAGCGCTGTATTCGCGAGGTTCAATACAAGTAGGATGAAGACCGCGTTGAAGAACAGGGAGAAGACGGTGGGGAACGCCGTCTGCCGGTTGCGCTCCATCTGCGCGATCCAGTAGGCGTTCAGGGCCACCAGCACAAGCCCGACGGCGACGGCGCGCCTGGTGCAACCGAAACGTAATGTTGGTGTGCTGCGAAGTTCGCCGCTCGCCATGAGTGCAATACCGGGCGTGGAGCCGTCTCCTTCGGATTCCCGCCTGCTGTCGCTGTCGCCCCAATCCATCCGACGGCTGACGCATCACTGAGCAGGTGGGGTGTGCTTCAGCACGAAGTCCACAATCGGCGTGGGGTCGTCCAGGGCGTGCGGGTGGTGTCCGCAGCCGTGCTTCACGATCAGCGTGATGCTTCCGCCGAGCTTCTCATACCGCTCCTTGATGACGCCGGTATTCTCATCCCACGGCACCACCTCGTCCGCGTCCCCATAGACATGTAGAATCGGCACCTTGGCCCGCGCGAGGGGTTCCAGGTTGTCGATTGGGTTGAGTTTGTATGCGAGCGCCTCAGCCTCGGACTTGAAGTGGTAGTCGTTGATGAGCTGCTTCCAGTCATCGGGGCTGCCGGGGCCTTTGCCCTTGCCGCCGGGCCAGCTCTTGAAGTCGCAGACCGGCGCATCGCCATAGAGACAGCTTAACTTGTCCGGGTTCGCGGCGGCCCAGTTGTAGACGTATAGGCCCCCGCGACTGAGGCCCTCCAGCGCCGGCTTGGATGACAGCCTATATATGCCCGTGAGTTGCCTATATAGCACGCCCCAATGCGCCATCGCATCGGGACAACCGAAGGTGTTGCCTACCGTGATGTAGACTAAATGAAACCCCTTCGCCAGTAGAGCAACATCGGCTTCGGGGCGGTGGTCGAAGAACTCCGCGCGCCAGATCCACGGTCGTCCAGGCGCCGCTTGCTTCGGAGCGACCACAATCGTGTCACACCCGTCCACACGAAAGTCATACCGGTCGAAGCCGTGGTAGGCCGATTTCGGCCCCGGGAAAAGCGGAGCCACCGTTGTCTCAGCCAACGGCGTAATCCTAACCGTGATGGCTGCCGTGGTCACGGGCTTGACCAGGTTGATGCCTATGCGCGTGGGCTGCACGGGCGCGTCCTCGTGGATGGCCTCGGCATCGACGGTGTACTCGGCGCCGACGGTGTCGATCTCCACGCGCACGGCTTCCGAGGCGTCGTGGATCGCCAGGCTGCCGTCGGGCTGCCGCTGCCAGGACCCACGGGTGATGAGCGCGGTTCCGAACGTCTGCGGGGTCGTAAACTCGACGCGATCAGTCACCGCAAGGGCGCCGGCGTCCCCGCGCGAGTAGACGAAGGTGCGCGTTAGCGTCTTCAATTCCCGGCAGGGGTAAGCCGAGCCGATATCGAGCTTGAGCGTGTCGGTTTGGTCGCTGAAATCCGCCTGCAAGACCTCCGCCCGGGCCAGCGCCCCCTCGCGCTGGAGCTTGCCGGCCACCAGCGGCACCGAGTGGCCGAAAGAGTTCAGCAGCTTGCTGTCATACCGGTGGCTGCTGAAGGTGCGGGCGGTGTACACTTCCGGGCCGGGATCCAGCAGCACGGCTCGCTTGCCGAGGACCACCACGTAGGAGCCGACGTCATTGTGGTTGTGGTTCTCCGCGTTGTTGCCGCCTTTGAGCGCGACGCCCATGCGGCAGTTCGAGCCGGGGACGGGCCGCCCGATGAGGATGCCGGCCTTATCGAACCACGTGCGCAATCCCGGACCCTCGGATGCGCCGGTCACCGGCTGGCGCGATGACGCCGCGTTCGGGAAGCTGTAGATCATCGCGGACCCGAGCGATCCGAACGGGCCGCCGGGGTCGGCGTTGTCGTACTCGTGCAAGCCGAGGCCGAAGACGCGGTTGACGAAATACATGATCGAACTCGCCGGCTTGGCGTCGACGGCGCAGTCGGCGAAGGCGGGGGAGACGCTGCCGATGATCGCGATGCGCGCGCCGAAGCCCGCCGGCATTCTCACTTCAGGCAGGGACAGCAGGTCGAGTTTGCCGCCGGTGGCCTGGCGGACGGTCTCGGCCAGCAGCAGGTAGTTTCCAAAGCCGTAGTTCCAGTACCCCAGACCCTCGCTGCAGTAGCCGTCGGGGGTGAACCCTGACAGGAAGTTGCGCGAGAACTTCTCGGCAGCCGCGACGAACTCCGCGCGTGTCTCGCGGGATTCGACCTGCCCGAGCGCCGCGCCGGTAACGCCGGCGAGACAGACTGCATTCCAGTTGTTGTTGGTGAGTAGCCACCAGTTCGGCAGCCGTTTGTTCAGGATCATGTCGTGGAAGGGATCGGTGATGCGGCGCTTCACGTTGTCGCGCAGGAGCTTGCGGGCTGCAGGAGGGAGCCTGTCGCCGAGAAGCCAGTCCGCCGTCGCCAGGTTCCAGCCGAGATCCGATGAGCCCAGGTCGATGTCGACGATCTTGCCATTAAAATTGGCCAGATTGCCATCGTGCGCGGGAAGCACCCAGGTTCTCTCGGCGCATAGAACCGCGATGAGGTGGGCGATCGCAGGGATGAACCGGCCCTTGTTCTCGACGCACTCCGCGAACACGAGCGTCGAGAGTCTTCCGCGCCGCCCGAAGGCTACGTCTTGCCAGTGCGTGCGGTTGCCGGTGCGCGAGAACTCCAGGAACAACTCGTCCGGCTGCTGGGGCACGGGTTCCGTGCGCAGACCCTCGGCGCGTCTCACGATCTGCTGCCATGCCGGCTGGGCTGCGAGTTTGTCCCACGCCGCACGGTCGGCGGCGGGCCTGCCGACCCCCTGCGGATGCTCGGGCAGCATCGCCGCGATGGCCTTCACGCGGGCGGGATCGAGCGGCCCCGCTGCTGTGGCGCCCTGGACGGCAAGACCGAGCACGGCGGCAAGCAGGAGGAGCGGAAGTCCATAAGTCGGGCCGTACATGGTCTGTCTCCCTTGTTCGTCCAGTGGTAGCTTCTCTTTCGCCTATTTCACGACCGCCTCATACCACAGCGTCTTGTACTTCGCGCCGATCTCGAAGGTGGCCTTCCCTCCGACATCGGTCACCGGCACCTGCTCTCTTCGCTGGCCGCGCTCGTCGAGCGCCCAGACCGCCACCCGTGTGGCCGCCACGGGCAGCGTCACAGTAGCCGGGATGCCCTCGATCAATGACGGCCCGATGCCCCAGTCCGGCCCCACCGTGGTCTTCGCCTTGTTCTTCCAGCCCATCGAGGTGTTCTCGGCATAGCCGGTCGCCGTCACGAGGATGCGCCCCGGAGCGGTGAAGCTCGCGCCGTCCATCGCAGTGAGCGTGATGGCCGCCCAGTCCTGCAGGTTCTTGCCCGGCGCAATCACGACATCGCCCAGCACGAACGGCCCGCCGGTGATTGACCCGATGACCGCCTTCGACCGCGGCGCGTTCACCTGCGCTCCTTCATGGCCCTTCGTCGAGTCCCAGGTCCACTGCCCGTTGTCGCTGACCAGCTTCGGCCCGGTTGGCGGCGTGCCGATCTCGGCGGGCTTGCCATCCAGTTGGATACCGACCGGGCGCTGCAGTGCGGCTGCGCCGCTCAGGCCGAGGTGTCCGGCATTGTACCAGGTGCCGAAGCGCTGAACATCCCCCGGTCCTTTGTCCGGTGTCGTCGAAACGAAATCACCCTTCGCCGGAGACGCCACGTCGCCGCGCAGGAACAGAGCCGCCGCGGCGGGCATCGTGGCCATCTGGGTGGGATGATGCTCCACATCGAAGTAGCCGTTGATCTTGTCAGCCCTCCAGGCGTTGCGGTCCCCCTCATAAGCGAAGGAGAAGAACCCGTCCCAATCCTGCAGACCGGCATAGGCTGCCGCAAGCAGGAACGCCTCGGAGTTGTGCGTGGCCGGGGCCGGATGGTTGTACTCGGTGACGATGAACGGCTTGCCCACGACGCGGCTGAGGCCCAGACCGGGTAGTGTGCCGCCGTCCGTCATGCCCGCCATCGGGGTGTTCGGCACGAACCAGTTATTGCCGTCCCAAGGCGTCCCGGGGAAGCTGGGATGTTGCCAGTACGCGTGGTCGTCAACGACCTCGAGTTGCGCCTGGATCGACACCGGGCTGAAGCCCACCGCTGTGCCCACGACCGGGCACTTCGCGCCCAACTCCTGGTGAATGAACTTGGCCATCCCGGTCCAGTACGCCGACTCAGTGTCATATAGGAAGCGCATCCAGTCGCGCTGCATGGGGACACTGGCGCCGCCGAAGTCGGCGTGCCCGATGATCCTGACCGTTCCGAGCGCCTCGCCTGGCTTCAGCTTGTACCCGCCGCCGGGCTTCAGCGATACATTCGCGAGTTCCACCGTCCCGGTCATCGCACCCAGGCCGCTGAAGGTGATGCGGCCATTGTCCTCCGAGGCATTCGGCTGGATCGGGAAGCTGAGGTGCTGCCATTGCGGCGTCAGGCCCAGGTTGACCGACCACAGCGTCTGCCAGGGGTCGTGTGCTTGCCGGGCGTCGAGGCTGATCGTGCGCTTCGCGTCGGCGCGGGCGTCAAACTCGATGGTGTAGACTGCGCCCTGCTGGAACTTGAGGCTCGGCTGGTCGAACTGCACGTGCCAGCCCTCCTGGTCGATGGCCTGCACCGCGAGCGACATCGCCGGTTTGCCGTTCGGGCCGTCGTCGGTGCGGGTCGCGGTCGCTTTGGCGGTTCCGTTGACTTCCAGAACCCAGCCCTCATCGCCGCGGGCGAAGTTCCCGTTCGCCAGCATCTCCGCCCCGACCGGCTTCTCGGTCAGGTCCCAGGCCTTCTTCAGCGCCTCGTCAGTCGGATACCGGGCCTTCAGCCATGTGTTCCACTGCCGCTCGAGTTCGTCCGCATACACCGCCGGCATATTGTCGAGGGCTCCCCACTGCCACTCGCTGAGCAGCCCGTTCTCGTTGTTGATCTCGATGATCCCGACCGACGGCTCATCCACATAGCGCGTCTTGGTGTATGGGTTGGTGTGCGTCAGCAGCGCCCGCGCGTACTCGCGCTGCATGTCGACAATCGGCGGATAGAAAATGTCGATGCCCTTGAAGAAGTCGGGCATTCCCTGCCACTTCGGGAAGCCGGGGTATTCGCGGCTGACGTGCATGTTCAAGTCGGCGTAGATGCCGTTCTTCTTGAGCTGGGCGATGAAGTAGTCGAGACGGTCGAGCTGCTCCGGGCTCAGAGCGCGCGCATCCGCTGCGAAGATATTCGGGTTCGCCCAGGTGGCGTCCATGTGGTGGAAGCGCACGGCGTTGATCCCGAACTTCGCAAGGCGTGCCGCGACCTTCTCCGCGTCGGCGTGCTCCGGGAAGGCTGCGCCGCTGGTGATGTTGGCGCCGATGAAGCGCAAGCGGCGGTCGCCGGTGTACAGGTGGCTGTCGCGCACGGTCACGAACCCCCGCGCGCCCGCGGGCTTGTCGAGCCACGCGCTGACATTCGTGACGCTCGGAGTGGCATCATCCCACGGCAGGACGAAGGGGATCAGGTTGAGCACATTCGTCGCCGGTATCGGGACGGTGTCAGACGCATTCGGGCCGAGGTCGGCTACGGAGACATCGGCGATCTCGATGTCGCCCGGGTCGAAGGCGACCTGGAAGCCCGCCGAGGCGGCAGTCGGCTCGAAGTCCTGCCCGCACCGGCCCCGGATCACGTACTCCGCCCAGTCGGGGGTGAGCTTGACCTGGCGATAGGCGATCCCCGTGTATGGCGCCGCGCCAAGCTGCATGAGAGCGGTCACACGGCAGGACTGGGGGCTTCGCAGCCAGGCCCTCATCTCGGCGACCGTGCCCTTCTGTAGCCGTGCTTCGACGGGTCGCATCACGGCAATGTCCCACGGGTTGGCTCCGGCCTTGGGGCTGATCGCCAGGTGCAGGGCCTGCTTCACCCCGGCAACGTCCGCTGCAGCCACTTCGGCTTTGCACGTCTCGTCTTGCATGATCCACCAACCTTCAGTGGCTTTGCTGAAGTCACCGTTGGTCAGCAAGTTGGGTTCGGCGATAGCCGCCGTCGGCGCGATCAGAGATGCGCAGGCCAGAAATGCGGCAATTGTTATGTATCGCATGGTAGTGCCTCCAGGCATCAGACTACCCCCTTCATCCGCAACGCTGTTTCACCGGACACCGCCTTCACACCTACCCGCCGAGCGTGAAAGCCGCAATGATAGGGAGGTTGCGGCCCGCGAGCGTGGAAGCACTTTGTAGCCCACCAGGAAGCGGTGATTCAGATGCGCCGGTCTCTCGCAGTGTCGGTCATTGCTCTTGCGATTGTGTCTGCCATGCCGTCTCTTGCCCAGAACGTGCTCTTCGAGGACCCGTTCACCGACGTGAGCCACTGGAACGCTCCGGCATCGTGGCGCGTTGACAACGGCGCGCTGACCGTCACCGGCGGCGACATCAACCTGTGCAAGACCGGCCTCAACTGGAGCAACTACGCTCTCGAGTTCGATGTCACGATCGACAAACTCATGGCCGAGTGGGTCATCCGCGGCACGGACGAGCGGAACTGCCGCTTCATTCAACTTACGGCGAAGGATTGCCCGTATTCACCGAACGCCCTCCGCGACCACTGGTGGAAGAACGGCGGGGTTGCTGAAATCAAGGAGGAGGCTTTGCCGATCGACATCGAGGTTGGCAAAGCGTACCACATCCGCTGCGAAGTCGTCGGCAATACGGCGCAGACGCTCATCGACGGGAAGGTGCGAGGCCAGTGGGGCATTGCGGGATCGCCGCAAGGCACGATCGGCTTCCGCAGCAGTGACAACGAAGCCGCCACCTATCGCAACCTGAAGGTGGTCGCCTGTGAGGCTTTGACGTCCGGCCCGGAGCCGCGAAAGCCGCGCCCCAGGCCGGTGAAATACGACCGCTACCTCAACCCCCCGTTCCGGGCTGAGTGGATCTGGGGCCCCAGGGGAAAGCTCGACCGTGCCTTCAGGTACGCGTTTGAGGCGAAGACGCCGGCTGTGGACGCTCGGCTTTGGATCACCTGCTGCAACGCCTGCAAGCTTTATGTGAACGGGCAACTACTTGGCGCCGGCGATGACTGGCATCTCCCCCATGTGTATGACCTGAAACCCTTCCTGCGTGAGGGGCGCAATGTTCTGGCGGTGGCCGGGCACGTCGAAGGTTTCGGCGCCGCGGGGGTGCTGGCGGAAGGGAACGTGCTCTTGGCGGATGGGACGAACATCCCGGTAGTGTCGAATGCAGACTGGCGCACGAGCGACGATGCGCCCGCCGGGTGGGAACAGCCCGCCTTCGATGACAGCGCCTGGCAACCGGCGGTATCCGAGGGGCGGCATCCGCAGTCGCCGTGGGCGGAGCAGAGCGACTGGCAACTGCCGTATCTGGGGCCACTCCAGGCTGCTGAGGCGCAGGGTCTCAGCCTCGCGGGGCCTTTGGGCAGCGGCCGCCTGATCAGATTCACGCTGAAACTGAGGCTGCCGGGCGCACTGACCGATGACCATCCGGCGCGCGTTCTGCTCACGATACCGAGCGGGGCGGAGGTCTGCGTGGCGGATGGCTATGCCGGCATCAACCGGGAACACACCGTCGCCGGGGACAATACTCTCCAACTGTCGCTTCCACTGCGACCTGACCTGTGGCTGCCGGCGGGCGAGTACAAGGCTCGCGTTGAGGTGCCAGGGGTGTATTTCACGCACGGGGCCGACCGGCTAACCGCGAGTGTGCGCTGGGTTGCGCCACCGCGACCGTCGCCCCTGCCACTGGCGAGGAGGCCGATGGGGGCGGGGTTGTTCACCGACCAGTTCGGCGGCGCGCACCACTACCGGCTGGACGGCTCATGGCTTGTGTACGACGGCCAGCGGCTGTGTCCGCTCGCTCACGGCGAGGGCGCGTACTGGTGCCTCGATGACCCGGCGCGGCGCAGCGTCATCGAGTCCCTGCGCAGCGACACGGTGCTCGATTCCGTCCGCAAGTACGGCCTTACCGAGGAGCCGGTGCGGGTGCGGCTGCTCGACAACATCGCCTGCGCCGATGCGAAATCCGAGGCCGCGCATGACTTCAGCGAGGACGGCGGCTATGGCGGGAAGTCGCGGCTGATGGAGATCGGCGACACGACCTATCGCGTGACCGACAATCGCCGGAAGATTGCATACTTCGCGTACACAATGCGCTGCCAGAAGCCCGGCAAGCCGCATCTCCTCGTTTTCGAGACCCCCAACGACCGCGAGCGATACACGCTGGTGCGCATTCAACCCCCGTGGCGCAACGTCGGCTGCGGGCCGTATACCGGGCGCGACCTGCCGTGCGACGGCAAGCCCTACCAGGCGGGCTTCGTCTTCTACCCCGAGGGCACCGACATTCGGCTGACCGTCAGCCGCCTCCCGTGCGAGCTAAAGATCGAGCCGGAGTCCGGCGGCGCAGTGTCGGGCCTGTGGCTGTTCGAGTTCGCGGACGACATCGCCTCTCACCGGGCGGAAGTCGTCCCGACTCCAGGCCCGCAGCGCCGCATCGGCATCTCTCAGACGCACCCGGGCTATCTGTATGAACTGTACGGGTACCGCTACGGCGATCTGGTCACGCGTCTCGCTTCCCTGAATGCCTTCGCCGATTACGCCGACTTTGTGGGGATGAACCTGCTCGAGTTCAATGCCGTGAACGGCGCGGATACCAGCGAGACGGCCTACTACCCATCGAAGATATGGAACCGCTACAACGGCGACAGCGACCTGTTTCGCGAGCTTCTGCCCATCGCCGAAGCGAGAGGGATCGGAATGGTCCCCTGCCTGACCTCGCTGGCCCTGTATATCGACCACTTCACCAACGCTCCGTGGATCAATCCCCTTACCTTCCAGATCGACAAGGACGGTTTCAGCCGCCGGGATTTCTTCCAGGGCCGTGGCAATGGCAACGCCTTGCCCGATCCGTTGCGGCCCGAAGTGCAGAAGGTGCTTCTGGATACCCTGCGCGAGTTCGGCGAGGGGTGCAAGGCCTCGCCTGCGGTAAAGGGGATCGCCTTCCGCATGAACGGGAAGATCGGAACCTGCTACGTGGGGTACGACGAGAAAGCGACGGCGGCCACCGCCGGCTTCAGCCCCTGGGACCTCGCTGAGTTCCAGCGCGACACCGGCATTAAGCTGCCGGGATGGGACGACGGGTTGATCGAACGCTGGGTCGCCGCCGATAAGGCCAAGCGACACGACGACCCGGCGGTGAAATACATCCCCCAGACCTACGACTGGATACAGGCGAACTGCCGGCAGCAGTGGACCGACTGGCGCTGCAGGCGTATGGCTGACTTCATTCGGAAAGCCCGCGACCTCGCCCGTTCGTTCCGCCCGGACTGGAACCTGACCATCAAATGCGACATGCCCAGCGAGACGCCTGACCGCAACATCCTGTGGCCGGCGGGCGAGAAGGCCATCGATTTGCTCCGTGATCACGGCTTCGACCCGCGCTTGTTGGCGAACGACCCCGGCATTGTGCTGCAGCAGGGGTATTTCATCGGCGGGGGCGAGTATTTCCACTCGGCAGGCGGCGGGCCGTACTACCAAAACCCGCAGGCGTGGCAGGCCTTCGACTACCAGCCGGGGCTGGCGGATCTGTACCGCACGCCTGCAGGCACGAGCGTCGAGTTCTATCACAACTACTGGGAAGAAAACGGCATGGCGCAGATGGGCGAGTTCGCCACCAGCTTCTGGGGCGCGGGGATGATGTACCCGCGAGGCCGCGAGTTCTTCCGCCCGCTGCTGCATGCGCTGACCACGAACAACGTGCAGTCGATGGCCCTGTTCTCATGGGAGCGCGGCAGCGAGGGCCACGAGGGCGAATTAAGGCGCTTCAGCCGCGCGTACCGGGCGATTCCGGCGGTTGCGCCGACGGCTTTCGCGGGCAAGGCCGAGGTCGTCACCGGCCCCGTAGCCGACGGCACGTTGTGGGTGCGCAGCTTCGGCCCGCGAACCGCCATCGTCAATGAGTCGCGCGAGCCGCGCACCATTCGCCTGACCGTCCCTGCCGTCAAGCCCTCTGAGACGCTGTACGAATACGCGAATCAGCGCTGCCTGGCGCGCTCGAAGGGCCCGGAGCCTGCAACCGTGACGCTGGAGCTGGAGCCGTTCGACCTGCGGGTCGTGGGATGGGAGTGAGATGACAGGGACTGTGATGCCGCCTGTTGGCCGATTCGCGCTTGCCCTGGCGTTGCTTTGCGCAGTCGTGGGTGCATGTTGCGCCGATGCGCCCGGCTGGGAACTGATCCACGTGCCGGGCTATTGGGAAGGGCAGAACCCCAAGTGGGCCAACTACGACGGGTTCGCGTGGTACCGCTGCTTCGTCACGGCGCCCGCCGAGTTCGCAGGCCAGGAGTTGCGGCTGGAGCTGGGCATGATCGACGATTGCGATGAGAGTTTCGTGAACGGGCGGCTCGTCGGGGCGACGGGAACGCTGCCTCCGGCGTATCATGGGCTGTCAGGCACTCCGCGCAGCTACAGATTGCCGCCGGAAGCGCTGCGCCCCGGTGACTGGAATCTGATCGCGGTGCGCGTGTACGATGGCGGCGGGAGTGGCGGGATTGCCGGCGCACCGGGCAGCATCGGCATTGTCTCATCGCGGGGCAAGATCGCCCTCGATGGTGTGTGGCAGTTCCGAACCGGGGACGACCCGGCCTGGGCCAGGTGGCCCGTTGATTCTTCAACCAGTGAGGGTAAGAATATGGCCGAGGATTTCAGCAAGATCGAGGACGCAGCAGGCAGCCAGGTCGCCCTGAAGGCGATCATCACCGGGGTCGCCCAGCCGCCTGCGGGCGAGTTGACGCTGTGGTATCGCAAGCCCGCGGAAGAGTGGGTTGAGGCCCTGCCGGTCGGCAACGGGCGCCTCGGGGCGATGGTCTTCGGGGGCATCGAGCGGGAGCGCCTGCAACTCAACGAGAACTCCCTGTGGGACGGCTACGCGCGCGACTGCAATAACCCGGCGGCGCTCAAGACGCTGCCCGAGGTGCGCCGCCTGCTGTTCGAGGGCAAGAACGCCGAAGCCTCCGCGCTGGCCGAGAAGACGATGCTGGGCATCCCCTGCAACGTCAAGTCCTATCAGAGCCTCGGGGACCTGTCCCTGACCACCCCGGACATCACCGCCGTCGAGGGCTACCGCCGAGACCTCGACCTCGACACCGGGGTCGCCGCCGTGCAGTACGCTCACGACGGCGCGCAGTTCACCCGCGAGACCTTCGCGAGCGCGCCGGCGAATGTCATCGTCACGCGCATCGCCTGCGACAAGCCCGGACGCATCAATGCGCGCCTGAACCTGACACGCGAGCAGGACGCTGCCTGCGCCAACGACGAGACGGACCCGCATCGCCTGATCCTAAAGGGGCGCATCGCGGTCAAGGACGAGAAGACCGGAGAGCCACGGGGGATGCGCTTCGAGTGTCAGGTGCTGGTAGCGCCACAAGGGGGGACCGTCACCTCCGGCGGCGGGAAACTCACCGTGAGTGGCGCCGACAGCCTGGTGATCCTGATCGCCGCCGCTACCGACTATCGCGGCGGAGACCCCGACAAACTCTGCCGGGAGCAGCTTCGGAAAGCCGCGGCCCAATCCTTCGAGGCCCTCTGCCGCGCCCACATCGCCGATCATCAGAAGCTCTTCCGGCGGGTGGACCTCGCCTTGCACGGCGCTGTGGACGACCCCCAGGCGGCCCTGCTGCCGACCGATGAGCGCCTCCAGCGGGTGAAAGACGGGCATGACGACCCGGGGCTGGTGGTGAAGTATTTCCAGTTCGGGCGATACCTGCTGATGGGGTCCTCGCGCCCCAGGGGCCTGCCGGCGAACCTGCAGGGCTTGTGGAACGAGCACATGAACGCTCCCTGGAACAGCGACTATCACACCAACATCAACCTGCAGATGAACTACTGGCCGGCGGAGGTGTGCAACCTGTCCGAGTGCCATCTGCCGCTGTTCGACTACATGGATTTCCTCGCCAAGCCCGGCGGCGTGACCGCGAGGGTCCAGTACGGCGCTCGCGGCTGGGTCGTGCACCATCTTTCCGACATCTGGGGCTTCACGGCCCCCGCCGACGGCATCTGGGGCGTATGGCCGATGGGGGCGGCCTGGCTGGCCCAGCACCCCTACGAACACTACCTGTTCACCGGCGACAAGGAGTTCCTCCGCAGGCAGGGCTACCCGCTGATGAAAGGCGCGGCGCAGTTCATCCTCGACTTCCTGGTCGAGGCCCCGGCGGGCACCCCGGTTGCGGGCAAGCTTGTGCCCTCCCCGTCGCACTCGCCCGAGAACTCGTTCCGCAAGCCCGACGGCACCGTGTCGATGTTCACCTACGCCGCCACGATGGACCTGGAGATCTGCCACGATGTGCTGGCCAATTGCGCCGCAGCGGCCCGGGTCCTCGACACTGATGCCGATTTTCGCCGCAAGTGCGAGGAAAGTTTGGCCCGCCTGGCTCCATTGCAGATCAGCAAACGCACGGGAAGGCTGCAGGAGTGGATCGAAGACTACGACGAGCCCGAGCCGCAGCACCGGCACACTTCGCATCTGTTCGGCCTGCATCCCGGCCACCAGATATCGGTCACGGAGACGCCGGAGTTGGCTGCGGCAGCGCGCAAGTCTCTCGAAGCGCGCGGCGACGGCGGGACCGGCTGGAGCATGGCGTGGAAGGTGAACTTCTGGGCGCGCTTCCAGGACGGCGACCACGCGTACAAACTCCTCTCGAATCTCCTGCGCAACGGCACGCTGCCGAACCTGTTCGACACCCATCCGCCCTTCCAGATCGACGGTAACTTCGGCGGCACGGCAGGCATTGCCGAGATGCTGCTGCAGAGCCACGCCGGCGAGGTGCATCTACTGCCCGCATTGCCCTCCGCATGGCCGTCCGGGCATGTCAAGGGCTTGCGGGCGCGGGGGGCGTTCGAGGTGGACATGACTTGGGGGGATGGGAAGCTGAGGACTGCGACGATCCGATCTCTGCTCGGGAACACGCTTCGAGTGCGTTCCGCCGGAGCCCTGAGAGTGATCCGCGAGGGGAAGGTTGTCCGGGTCACGCGCCTGTCTCCCGGTCTGACGGAATTCGCCACCGAAGCGGGCGCGGAGTACACGCTGACGGCGGGGTAGAGGCTGCGACGCAGGAAGGCGGCCTGTCGGCCACGAAACAGACGCCCTCCACACTATACGAATCGCGAGGACATCATGCACCCCGTAACCATCGAGGGCGATCAGTTCATCCAGGACGGCCGCCCGATCCAGATCATATCCGGAGCCATCCACTACTTCCGCGTCGTGCCCGAATACTGGCATGACCGCCTGCTGAAGCTGCGAGCTTGCGGTTTCAACACACTTGAGACCTACGTGGCCTGGAACTTGCACGAGCCGCGCCGCGACCAGTTCAATTTCAGCGGGATTTGCGACATCGAGCGCTACATCCGAACCGCTGCTGAAATCGGGCTGAACGTCATCGTCCGGCCGGGGCCGTACATTTGCTCGGAGTGGGACCTTGGCGGCCTGCCCGCGTGGCTCCTCGCCGACGCCGACATGCGCCTGCGCTGCAACTATCGGCCTTATCTGGACGCAGTAGACAGCTTCTTCGACGCGCTTCTTCCGCGCCTGACACCGCTGCAGGCCTCGAAGGGCGGGCCGATTATCGCGATGCAAGTCGAAAACGAGTACGGCAGCTATGGCAATGACAAAGATTACCTGCGCTATCTACAGGCGGGGCTTATCTCTCGCGGCTTCGAGGGGCTGCTGTTCACCTCGGACGGCGCGAGCGACGCGATGCTGCAGGGCGGCACTTTGCCGGATGTGTTGAAAGTCGCCAACTTCGGCTCCGATCCGAAGGGACAGTTTGCGAAGCTGCGCGAACACCAGCCCGAGGGTCCGCTGATGTGCGGCGAGTTCTGGGCGGGATGGTTCGATCACTGGGGGGAGGAGCATCATCGTCGCGACCCGCAAGAAGTGGCAGGCGTTCTCGACGAGATGCTGGCGATGGGCGCGTCGGTGAACGACTACATGTTCCACGGCGGCACGAACTTCGGCTTCATGAACGGAGCCAATCACTTCGGCACGCTGGAGCCGTGCGTCACCAGCTACGACAGCGATGCTCCTCTCGACGAAGCCGGCGATCCCACACCCAAATACTTCGCCTTCCGCGACGTGGTCGCAAAGTATGTCGAGCTTCCCGCCATCGAGGCTCCCGGCCCCAGTCCGAAGGGCGCTTACGGCGCGGTGAAGATGACCGGCTGTGCGCCGCTGTTCGACGCCCTCAATCGGCTGACGATCCCCATAGAACTCCCGACGCCTGACCCGATGGAGACTATCGGCCAGAACTACGGGTTCATCCTGTATCGAACTTACGTCCAGGGGCCGCGCGAAGCGCAACCGCTATTTCTGCAGGACGTCCACGACCGGGCGCTGGTCTTCGTCGACGGCGAGTACCGCGGCGTCATCGACCGCAATGGCGCCGGCGATGAGATCGTCCTGGAATTCGGCGCGGGCACCTTCCAGCTCGACATCCTGGTGGAGAACATGGGCCGCACGAACTACGGAGCGCACATGTTCGACCGCAAGGGCATCACCGAGGGCGTGCGCCTCGGCAAGGAGTACGGGCAGTTTCTGTTCGGATGGACGCTGTACCCACTGCGGCTGGACGACCTGTCCGACATCGAATTCGAGGCCCCGGTTGAACTGACCGGGCCAACTTTCTATCGGGCCACGTTCGAGGTCGATACTCCGGCAGACACGTTCCTCGCCCTGCCGGGATGGAGGAAAGGCGTCGCGTTCATCAACGGGTTCAACCTGGGCCGGTACTGGGAGCGCGGTCCGCAGAAGACGCTGTACGTGCCCGGGCCTGTACTGAAGCAGGGCGAAAATGAACTGATCGTGTTCGAGCTGCACGAAACCACTGACGCAACCGTAGAGTTCCGAGACAAGCCTGAGCTTGGATAGGGGAAAGGAACAAACTCATGAAGGTCACAATCGCATCGTACTCATTTCACGGCCTCACCGGCGACGGCATGATGGATGCCTTCGGGTATATTGAATCCATCAAGTATCATTACCGCCTCGATGCCGCCGACTTCTGGAACGGCACGATGGGCCCCATCGATCCCGATCACCTGCGCAAGGTCAAGCAGGCATTGGCCGACCGCGAGATGGCGCTGGCGAACTACCACGTCGACGGCGTGCACGTCTGGGAAGACGACCCCGACGCCCGCGAGCGCAACTACCGCAGTGCCCTCGAACACCTGAAGGCGGCCGCGTATCTCGGCGCGCAGACCGTGCGTATCGACATGGGCGGACAGGGCGAGGCGCTCTCCGACGAGCAGCTGGACCTCATCGTTCGCCGCTACCGTGAATACGCCGAATTCGGTCACGCCCACGGCTTCAAGGTCGGTCCGGAGACGCACTGGGGACCGTCGCTGGTGCCTGCCGTGCAAGAGACGGTCTACAAAGGCGTCGATCACCCGGCGTACGGCATTCTGCTGCACATCGGCCACTGGGTGGAGGGGCAGGAGGAGATCGGAGACCGGATGGCCGCGCCGTGGGCGATTCACACGCACGTCGACGCCC
>Ga0181520_10003364_pt1 | contig 28228 bp, 23 predicted proteins | sample PEATcosm2014_Bin_29_FD_132451 | JGI IMG/M metagenome (GOLD analysis project Ga0181520, IMG submission 132451) | Peatland microbial communities from MTU Mesocosm Facility, Houghton, MI, USA - PEATcosm2014_Bin02_30_metaG | ecosystem: Environmental > Terrestrial > Soil > Wetlands > Peat | place...
GGAGTGGTGTTCCACGGTCACGCCGGGATAATTCGCGACCTTCTGCCGCATCCCCGTCAGCCGGTTGAACAGTGTGGACTTGCCCGAGTTCGGCGGCCCGATCAGCGCCACGGTCCGCAGCCGAGGCTTCGTCCCGGCAGACGCAGGCAGCGTCTCGGAGGGCGTCGGCTCAACGGGTTCCAGCACCGGTGTGTGGCAGCTCATACGGCCTTTCTTGCGGTCAGCTTCAGAAAAATGTGGCTGGCAGTCTCGCTGCGCAGGCCCACTTCAATCCCGTCAATCCGGTATACGGTCGGGTCGCCGGCCGGAGCCCGGCGCAGCACCTCAACGCGCGTCCCTGGCAGGAATCCCAGATGAGCCAGGTAATTGCCCACCTCGTCCGGAAGGTCAATCGACTCCACAATCCCCGTATTGCCAACCTTCGCGTCGCTCAATGCCGTAACCCTGCTTTTCATCATATCAGACCAACTTAGTCCTCTTTATCATACGGCATTCCGCGAGGCCAGGCGTGTGATGGGAATCACAGAAATTCCGGTAGTTACGGCCGTCCCCGCCCATTGGCGACCCATTTGATCGTAATTGAGGTTGCGACGATTCCTTCGTTTTCATTTTGTATTAACTTCCGCGAACCCCAGGTGCGAGATGCTGAACCCATGCCTGCACTTATGTCCTGGACTCGACGGAAGCTGTTTCTCGTTTGCCTGCCGCTGTTTGCCGGCGCACTCCTGGGTGCGCCCCCAGCCCTCGCCCAGCCTCCCGCCACCATTCTGCTCATCCGCCACGCCGAAAAGCCCTCCGAAGGCATGGATCTGGCGCCGGCTGGGTTTGCCCGGGCGCAGGCGATCCCGCAGCTCTTTGCCAACGCAACTCCACACAACCTGCCGCGGCCGGACTTCCTCTTCGCCACGCACGTCAGCAAGAACTCGAACCGTCCCGTGGAAACCATCACCCCGCTCTCGCAGGCGCTGAACGAGCCCATCAGCCACGAAGTTGCCGACAAGGAATTCGCCACGTTGGCCAGGGAACTGCTCAGCGGCAAGTACGCCGGCAAAGTCGTGCTGGTGGCGTGGCACCACGGCTCGTTGCCCAAATTCGCCAGGGAACTGGGTGCGAAGCCGCCCTACGATTCCTGGCCCGACACCCAATTCGACCGCGTCTGGCGCATCGACTACCACGCCGGCAAAGCCACCCTCACCGACCTGCCCCAGTCCCTCATGCCCGGCGACTCGAGGTAGGCACTTCGTACTATCCTCGACGCGCTCTCGCGCGTGAATACCGAAGCGGATCAGCGTCGCATCGGTCCTCCGGTTGGTCGGACGAAACCTTGTTCGCGACCATCGGGAGCGCCATCGCGAAGCCCAATTCGTGTCACGAAGCGACCGAAGCCCGCGCAGGGCGCCCGTCCGGCAGGATCATTCTTCCAGCCCTTATTTGATCCTCGACCCCAGCGCGATCTCGTCGGAGAACGTCGCCAGAATCGGCTTGCTGCTATGGTCCTCGCCCGACGCGGCCAGCAGCATCCCATGCGACTCCAGCCCCCGCATCTTGCGCGGCGCCAGGTTCGCGATCACGGCAATCCGTTTGCCGATCAGCTCTTCCGGCGTATACCACTCGGCGATGCCGGAGAGGATCTGCCGCCGCGACGGCGTAAACCCAGGCCCGAGATCGACCTCCAGCCGCAGCAGCTTGTCCGCCTTGGGAATCCGTTCGGCCACCACAATCTGCGCCACCCGCAGATCGACCTTCACAAAGTCGTCGATGGTGATAAGAGGCGAGCTCTCAGCTCCCAATAGTGACTTGTCCGTTGCTGTGGCCGCGCCTGCAGATGCTGCGGTTGCGGCTGCAATAGGCGCGCCCGCGGCCGGGTGCACCGCATTCAGCGCCTCGGCGGTCGGCTCGGAGGATTTGGCGCCGGGGGTCGGCGTAACGGCCGGGGGAGTAGTCGGGTTTTCCATGTCAGTCATAATCTGCGCAAGTCCTTTGTCGGCTCGGGGAAAGATAGGTGCCAGCGCGCCAAGCTTCGTGCCCGGCTTCAATCCGCCCCATTGCAAATCCTTCAGTTCGCCCTTCCGTGCCGCCTCTTCGATATCGCCCAGCCCCAACTGCCGCCACACCGCCGCCGTCGCATACGGCATCACCGGATACAGCAGCGCCGTAATGATGCGGATGGATTCGGCGGCTGCATAGAGCGTTTCCGCGAGCGCCTTGCGAGCCTCTTTCGTCTCATTCTTCGAGACCTTCCACGGAATTCGATTCGAAATGAAACCATCGACGGATGTGGCGACCAAGGTTAGAAGACTAGTCGCATGGTAGAAGTTGTAGCTTTGGAGCGACGCGTCGATGTCGCCCTCGAGAGATTCCCCCGAGCCAAATGCCCAACAGAACTCATCGTTGTCCCGGCGGGTTGAACTTGTGATCACTTCCTCGACCGATTTTGCAGGGCCGAAAGTTGTCACAATCTTGCGGAGTGTTGGTTGTTCTGAGAATCTCTCAAAGAGGTAGGTGGAATCCGCGTTCGGGATTATTCCACCGAAGTAGTTCTCAATCATTTTCAGCGTTCTGCTAACCAGGTTCCCATACCCATTCGCCAAATCCGCGTTGTACCGCGTAATCAGCGCGTCGAAGGAAAACGAGCCATCCTGCCCAAACGGAATCTCGCGCAGCAGAAAATACCGCAGCACATCCGCGCCAAACAGATCGCGCTCCGCCTTCGAGCTCTCCGGAAACTGCTTCCCATACACCTCATCCCCAAACGCGTCGAGAATCGTCTCCGTCCGCACCACATTCCCGCGCGACTTCGACATCTTCGACTCTTCAAACAGCAACCACCCATTCGCCACCACCGATTTCGGCAGCGGAATCCCGGCGGCCATCAGAAACGCCGGCCAGTAGACGCAGTGGAAGCGCGTAATCTCTTTCCCCACCAGGTGCAGGTCGGCTGGCCAGTAGCGCGCGAACTTGGCCAGCTCCGCCTGTTTCTGCTCCACGGTCAGATCGTCGCGATCCTCCGCCCCGTACCCGACCGCCGTCATGTAGTTCGCCAGCGCATCCAGCCACACATAGATCACGTGCTTCGGATTGCCCGGCACCGGGATGCCCCAGTCAAACGTCGTCCGCGAGATCGACAAATCCTTCAGCCCGCCGCGCACGAAGCTGAGCACCTCGTTGCGCACCGTCTCCGGCTGGATATGCAGTTCGCCGCTCTCGATGACCTGGATGATCCTGTCCGCGTATTCCGACAGCTTGAAGAAGTAATTCTCCTCGGTAACGATCTCCAGCGGCCGTCCGCAGTCCGGGCACGGCGTGCCCGCCGGCAGATCGACAAACGCCTCGTCCGACACGCAATATGCGCCGGTGTAGCTCGAGAGATAAATCGCACCGCGTTCTTCCAGCACGCGCCACAGGTGCTGCACGCCCCGCTTGTGGCGCTCGTCGGTGGTGCGGATGTAGTCGTCGTTGGTAATGCCCATCCGCTTCCACAGACTCTGGAAGGTGGCCGAGACCTCATCCGTAAACTGCTGTGGCGGCACACCGGCCGCTGCTGCCGACCGTTGCACCTTCTGCCCGTGCTCGTCCGTTCCGGTCAGAAAGAAGGTGTCGTCGCCCAGCAGCCGATGCCGCCGGGCGATCACGTCGGCCGCAATGGTGGAGTAGGCGTGGCCGATGTGCGGGCGGGCGTTGACGTAGTAGATCGGCGTGGTGAGGTAGAACTTGTTGGGAGTCTCTGGCATCGGCTTGGAAAGCCTAGTCTACCAAGGTTCGAGGCACAAGGTTCGAGGGCTCCAGCCGCCAGCAGGCAAAGCGCGGCGGCCACTCGCGGTGCGTCGGCTGGCTGGCTCAGCCGCGCAGCTTGGCAGGGTCGGCCGGGGTGTGGGTCACGGTCTGCGGCGTATCCGCTTCCGCCGCCTGGGCTGTCCGGGCAAGGTTCAGGTGCTGTTCCATGGAGAGCTTCGCCTGCGGCGGGTTGTGCGAGCGGATGGCGCGGTAGATCTCGCGGTGCATCTCGGCGGACTGCTTCAGGTCCTGCGAGTGTTCCACCGTCCGCCGGCGGTTGTCGTACAGGTTGGCCGTGATCGTCTCCATCAGCGCAGCCAGGATCGGGTTGCCCGCTGCGCGCGCGATGGTCCTGTGAAAGCGCACATCGTGGATCAGGTACTCGTGCGGGTCGGCCAGCGAAGCGTACATCTCGGCAACCTCTTCGGCCAGTTCGGCAATGTGCTCGTCGCTCGCGCGTTCTGCTGCCAGCGAGGCCACGGACGCCTCGAGCACCAGCCGCGCCTCAAACATCTGCCACGGCAGAAAGCCGTGCAGCGCGCCGAGTACGCTCAGCGAACTCGAGTCCAGCGCGGGCGGCCCGCTGGAGACGAAGGTGCCGGCGCCGTGGCGGCTCTTCAGCACGCCCATGGCGGAGAGGAATCCGATGCCCGCCCGCAGGGACGACCGGCTGATCTTCAGTTCCCGCGCCAGTTCGCGCTCTGGCGGCAGGCGGTCGCCGGGACGCAGCGCGCCGCTGGCAATCTGGCTGCGCACGTGGTCGACGACCTGGAGCGTGAGTTGGCTGTGGCCGCCTGGATCCTCGCTGGCTTGTCTCTTGGTGCGCCGTGGCATGGCTTCGTCCTGTCCTTCAACACTGCAAACCGCTTTGCCAGCGATTCGTGAGGAAGGGTATCACGTTATCCGTGGAAAGGCGCTCAGGCCGCTTCCGGCTTGGGGTCGTGGGCCACGCCGAGGCGCGGCACCAGCAGTTGAAAAGCCGCCAGCGAGACGACATACGCCAATGCAGCCACCGTGAACACCGTGAGCGGGTGCAGCGACAGGTTGCGCTTCACAATCCACGTGAAGCACGCGCCGCCCACCGCTCCGGCCGCGCCGCCTATGCCCACAATGGTCGAAACGGCGGTGGAGGGGAACATGTCTCCCGGCGTCGAAAACAGGTTTGCCGACCAGCCCTGGTGGGCGGCCGCGGCCAGCGCGATGATCAGCGTAGCCGGCCACGGGTTGGCAGGGAACAGTTGCCCCATATGCGGAACCAGGATCAGCGGCAGGACCAGAATCGCCATGAACAGCATCGCCAGCTTCCGTCCGCTGTTGATCGAGTAGCCGCGCGCCATCAGCGCTCCCGAAAGCGACCCGCCGAAGATGGAGCCGATGGTCGAAATCACATAGACCGTGACGATGAACCAATACGCATGTTCGAGGTCCAGGCCGTAGTTGCGGTTGAGAAACTGTGGCAGATAGAAAAGGTAAAACCACCACACGCCGTCGGTCAGTCCCTTGCCAATGGCAAAGGCATACGTGCCGGGCCGCTGCAGCAGAATCCACAAAGGAATGTTGCCGCCGTGCTCGGCCTGAGAGGCGAAGTCCGCCTGCAGGTTGATCTGCGTCTGCGTGGACCCGCGGCGCAGCCGGTTGTAGGGGAACAGCAGCCAGACCACCAGCCAGCACATGCCCAGCGAGCCGGTGGCCAGAAACGCCGAGCGCCAGCCGTAGTGGCTGGTGGCGAAACCGATCAGCAGCGGAGCCAGGAAGAAGGAGGCGCAGGTGCCCGAGTTGAAGATGCCTACAGCCTTGGCGCGCTCTTCGGTGGGGAACCACTCGGTGGTCGCCTTGATGGCCGCCGGGAAGTTGCCCGACTCGCCCATGCCCAGGAAGACGCGGGCTACGCAGAAGCCGGCGACCGAGGTCACCAGCGAGTGGCTCATCGACGAGATCGCCCATATGCCGATCGCCAGCGCGTAGCCGGTCTTGGTGCCCAATCGGTCGATCACCCGGCCCGCGATCAGAAAGGCGCAACCGTATGCGATCTGGAAATAGATGATGACGTTGCCGTAGTTATTGTCGAAAACGGTCTGGTGGAACTGATCGGCATGGAAGTTCCAGCCCATGAAGGGCACGTTGTGCAGCAGCGGCTCGATAAACGAAAACACCGAGCGGTCCATGTAGTTGATGGTGGTTGCGGCAAACAGCAGGGCGCAGACAAACCAGCGGACGTTGGAGCTGTCCGGGGCTGAGGTCGTAAGGCCGGGTTGCGAAAGGCTGGTCGTGTTGCTCGACATAATTCAGAAGCTCCGGCGGCAGTTCGAGCGTGCATTTCGTCCAGCGCCTGCTGTGGACAGATTCAAAGCCTGGGTTGCCAGCGGGAACAGCCTTGCTGGGTGGATTCGGTTGAACGCAGCGAAGCAGCCGCTGGAAACACCTTCTGCATGGTATTCGTCTGGCGCGGAGATGACAATTGGCAGCGAGGCCGCGGCAGATGGTGGTCAGCTTTTGCCCGGCTAACGGCACTGCTTCAGACATGCCGTAAATCCCGCTGAATCGGCGCTCCTTGAGCCGCTGAGATCGCCGTCTGTGAGCCGCAACGACGTTTCATCCCTCTCATTAGCCCCAGAGGTCTGGATTCTCAAGACCGACCATTCCCCGGCGAGTTAGCGGGCCAGCGGGCAGCGGTCCGGCAGATCAAATCGCAGTCGCTGCCGATAAGAGAGTTCTAAGGACAGTTGGCTGCTTGGTTCTGCCAGCCACCGAGGAGTTGCGATGCGTGTGTTGATTGCGGAGGATGACCCTGCGCTCGGACGCTTTCTCGGCCAGGGCTTGACGCTCGATGGCCACCAGGTAGCCTTCGCTGCGGATGGCGTGTCGGCCCTGGCGTCGCTGGCCCAGCTGCGGCCGGACCTGATGCTGCTGGACCTCGGCCTGCCGCGCAAGGACGGGCTCGAGGTCTTGGCCGAGTTAGGCGAGCGCCTTCGCTCCACCGCCGTGCTGGTCCTCACCGGCCGGGCCGGTATGGAAGAGCGAGTCAAGTGCCTCGAACTCGGCGCCGACGACGTGGTGCTCAAGCCATTCTCGTTCCATGAGCTGCGCGCCCGCGTCAAAGCCCTGGGCCGGCGCTGCACCCGTTTTGAAGACGCGATGCTCCGGTTTGGCGACCTCGAAATGGACCGCGCCGAACGCCGGGTAACCCAGGCGGGAATCGAGCTCGAGCTGACGGCGACAGAGTTCTCCCTGCTGGAATCGCTGCTGCGCCGGCGTGGGGAGCGTGTCTGCAGCCGCGGCGAGCTGCTGCGCGAGGTGTGGCGGATGATGCCGGCGGGAGCTGGGACGAACATCGTTGAGGTCTACATCACCTATCTGCGCAGGAAGCTGCGCGGGCCAGCAGCAGACATGCACCCGGCCGCCGGGACCGTCATTCGTACCGTGCGTGGCGAAGGGTATGTGCTGGCCGCCGCGCCCGCTCCTGCCCTTGCAGCGGATCCGGCCTCCGTGCCGGCGGAAGGAGGTGGGCCGGATGAACGATGCGCAATGTAGCTGCGGAGGGGAAGCCGCGATCGAACGGTTCAGCCAGGCGCTGCATGACCTGTGCCAGCCCCTGACGACGCTGCAATGCCGGCTGGAGTTGGCTGAACTGACGCGCACGCCGGAGGCGTATCGCCAGGCGGTCGTACTGGGCCTTGCCGAGTGTGCGCGCTTGATGCAGAGCGTGGCCGTAATGCAGACAATCATGCGGGACGCCAGGGCCGCTGAGACAATGGGAGCAAGGCCGTGACGGCGGCGCTTCCCGATGCGGACGCCAGCCCCGCCCCGGCCGAGACGCGTTCCGTCCTCGTGGTCAGCCCCGATGCAGCTTTGCGCCAGAGGCTGGCTTCGTGTTTGGTGGCGATGCGCTGGCAGGTGCGCGAGGCAAGCGGAGGCGCGCAGGCCATGCTCCACCTGGAGGCCTGCGCGGCGGAGGTGATCCTGATCGATCGCTGGCTGCCTGACCTCGAAGCCGGCGAGTTTTCCTCCCATGTGCAGTTGCTGCATCCGGAGATGGACGTGCTTCTGCGGGACCGGGAATGGGACTGCGCGCCGCGCCGCGACCCGGCCGATGGTCCAGCCCGGAACTCGCGCCGGTTTGATCTGCTCCATGCCTTGCGCGATGCCACCTACGGGCAGCGGTTCAATCCGAATCCGCATCCGGACGCCCGCACCGCAGCCGGAAGCGCGTCACGGCAGCCCTCGCCGGCCTACCGGATCGCGCCCGATGGCCGCGTGACGGACGGAAGTTTGCCCCCGGGGAAGGCAATCGCGCCCCCGGACCTCCTGCTGCCCGAGCTGGTCGGCGAAAGCCGGGCCATGGGCGAGGTGGCCCGGCTGGTGCGGCTGGTCGCGCCGCGCTCCACCACCGTCCTGATCGAGGGCGAGACCGGTACCGGCAAGGAGTTGGTGGCGCGGGCCCTGCATCGGCTCAGCCTGCGGGCGGCCAGGCCCTTCGTCGTGCTGAACTGCGCCGCAATTCCCGAGGCGCTGCTCGAAGCGGAGCTGTTTGGCCACACCCGCGGAGCGTTTACCGGAGCCGTGCAGTCGCGCCTCGGCCGGATCGAAATGGCCAACGGCGGGACCCTGCTGCTGGACGAGATTGGCGAGATGCCGGTCGCCATGCAGGCCAAAATGCTTCGGTTTCTGGAGTCGGGCGAGCTGCAGCGCGTCGGCGACAACGGCGTCGCGCGCGTCGATGTGCGCCTGATCGCAGCCACCCACCAGCCGTTGGAGCGCCGATCCGCCGAGGGGAACTTTCGCCTCGACCTGTTTCACCGGCTGGCCGTCTTTCCCATCGAAATCCCTCCCCTGCGCCAGCGCATGGAGGACCTCGCCGCGCTGGCCGATCACTTCCTCGAACAATTGGGCCGCGAGCATCCGCGCAAGCAGCTCACTCCCGAAGCGCTCGAGAAGCTCTCCGGGCATAGCTGGCCCGGCAACGTCCGCGAACTGATGCACGTGCTGGAACGCGGGGCGATCCTGGCCGGCGCGAACCCCGGGATCGCTGCGGCCGACATCCGCTACCGCCGGGCTTCTCGGCCCGGCTCAATTCAGGACAGTTTGAGAGAACCCTAATGCAACCTGCCCCTGCCGTGGCTACGGCCGTGCTTGCTGGTCACGTAGGAAGATTTCGCTGCCGCCGCTCGGGCCGGTCTTGGACTGGCGGCGGCACCGCTTCCTGCGGGAGACGAGACAGCTATGGGGCATCACGCGCTGGCGACCGATGGCCGGTCAAGCGGAAGAGCAGGGTTCGACGAAGTTGCGGGGTTGGGCGGGATGGTCTTACCCCGGCTTGCAGGCGAAAGTGACCGCCGCTTTGAGAGCGGCGCCGGCGGCAGCGGGCTGGGGCCGGAACGCGATCAGTTGCTGCTGGAGCATCTGCCCACCGTGCGCTACCTGGCGCGCCGGATTCATGAGCGTCTGCCCCAGCATGTCGAGCTGGAGGACCTGGTCTCAGCCGGCGTCGTCGGCCTCATCGACGCGTTTGCCAAGTTCGATCACACCAAGAAAGTCCAGTTCAAAAGCTATGCCCAGTTCCGCATCCGCGGTGCCATCCTGGATTCGCTGCGCACCCTGGACTGGAGCCCGCGCGAGTTGCGCCGCAAGGGGCGTGCGGTCGAGGAGGCCATCCGCTCGGTCACCCACAAACTGGGACGAGTCCCGTCCGAACCGGAGATTGCACGCGAGATGGACCTCGAATTGTCCGAGTACCAGCAGCTCCTGGGCGAGCTCAAGGGCCTGGAGATCGGCAGCCTCCACCTCGAGCGGACCGAGGACTCCGGCGACGAAGAGCTGGCGTATCTCCCCGGATCGCCCGACGAAGATCCGCTCTTCCGCTGCCTGCAGGGCGAAATGAAGCAGCGGTTGACGGACGCCATCGAAGAGCTTCCAGAGAAGGAGCGGATGGTTCTCACCCTCTACTACTACGAAGAGCTGACGATGAAGGAGATTGGGCTGACCTTGGGGGTGGTGGAGTCGCGGGTATCGCAGATCCACTCCTCGGCGGTGGTGCGGCTGCGGGCGGCGCTGGCCGGGTTGCGTGCAGATAACTCCGCGCCGAAGAAGAGGCCTGCGGGACGGATGGTCGCGTAAACCCAGCGCTGTCCTACTGCGGGGCCTGGGCCAGCGGCGTCGGCGGCGGGGTCAGCGAACCGCCCATCGTCACCAGAGCGTCGGCCGAGGCGGTCGAGGGCCCGAGGCCGAGCTTGATCAGCGCCCGCGAATCCGGCACCAGCTTGGTTTGCCAGCCGTTGTCGCCCTGCAGCTTGCCCATGGCGGCCTCCGACTCCGCGTCCCAGTGGCCGCTGGGCTGGCCGGAGAGGTATCCCGCCTTGATCAGGGCCTGCTGGATCTGCGTGGCGCGTTCGTCGTCGATGGTGCGCTGGCCAATCACCCTGGCCTTCACCGTATGCTTGGCCGCCGGCTTGTGGGCAGAGGTAGGGCCGCGATGGCTGCGGGTGGTGGCGAGGGCCGGGATCGCTAGGGCTACGGCAATCGGGGAAAGCAGAATAAATTGACCGAACCGCATCGTAACGAATGACCTCATGCGCAGTTAAGACGGTGGAATACCGTGGCTCGTCTGCCCGGCAGCACTACCATCCAGTTTGACCAGCCTACACCGGGTATTCATGAGGCTGCAACAGGGAATTGGCGGACTTTTGGGGGATTGGCGCCCCTCATCCCGTTCTGGCCCCCCGCACTTACCCTGGAATCCCCCTGGCCTTCACGCATAGCGCCTCGAAAGCCACGAATTGTCCAGGCGCCGTCTTGCACGCGTACCGTCGAGAACCGCACGAAGTGCCGTCCAGAACGGTACGAAGTACCCTCAGGCGGGAAACCGCTCGGCATTCCGCGCCTTGGCTTTGGCCGCCTCGGCTTCCCGGTTGCGCGGCGGCGCGTTGGTTTCCAGCGACGCCAGCAACTGCACGGAAGTGGCCGCAATCGCGTCGATGGCGGCCTGGAATGCAGGCTCGTTGGCCTGGGACGGTTTGTTGAAACCGCTGATCTTGCGGACAAACTGAAGGGATGCGGCGCGAACCTCTTCCGCGGTCACCGGAGGGTCGAAGTTGAAGAGCATTTTGATGTTGCGGCACATCTTCTTTCCCCTCCGTGCCCTGCGGTTGCCTGATCCATAAGGCTAGCCCTGCCGATGGATTGGCAGGGCTGGGTGGTTCCGGAACAAATCGGCCGCAGTCGCCAATCGGCCTACGGCAGCGTGCCTCCGACGTAAGAGTTGCCTGCGCTGGCCGGCGCGTTGCTGCTGCGAACCTCGAACGCCACGTCCTGGCCCGAGTGCAGGCCGTTGACAATGGCGCGGTAGGAAGCCTCGTCGGTGATGGGCTGGCGGTTGATGGCTACAATGATGGTGCCTTTACCCAGGCCGATCTCGTCGGCGAAGGAGCCGGGACGGACGGTCGTCACAATCACGCCGCCTTTTAGGCCCAGCGTGGTGGCCAGCTTGCCCGGGATGGCATCGACTTTGATGCCAAGCTTGCCTTCCCCTGCGTCGGACTCGGTCGGTGCCGCGTTGTCGTCGCTGGCGGCGCCGTTATCCGCGAACAGCTTGGCCCGGTCGGCGATGCCCACATTCAGGCTGATCGGGTTGCCATTGCGCTTGATGCCCAGCTCCACCGTGGATCCCACCTTGCGGGAGGAGATGTCCGCGACCAGCGAATCGCCGTCCTTGACCGGCTTGCCGTCGATCGAGACGATCACGTCACCCGGCTTCACTCCCGCCTTCGCGGCAGGGCCGTTGGGCGGGTTGACCGTATTGACCAGCACGCCGCCATTGGCAAAGCCGTAGATGCGGCCCACCGCGGAAGACGGCGGCGTGCTCTGGAAGCTGATGCCAATCGACCCGCGAATCACCTTGTGGTCGGGGCTGATCAGCTGGTTGTAGACGCTCGCGATGACGTTCGAAGGCATGGCGAAGCCCACGCCCTCCGAGCCCATCGACTGGGTATAAATCGCCGTGTTCATGCCGATCACCTGCCCGGCCATGTCGACCAGCGGGCCGCCCGAATTGCCGGGATTAATCGCGGCATCGGTCTGGATGAACTTCTGGAACTGGTTGGGCGGGCCGCCCGGCTCGTCGATGGAGCGGTTCTTGGCGGAGACAATGCCGGCCGTCACCGTCTCCGAGAGCGAGAACGGGCTGCCGATGGCCAGCACCCAGTCGCCCACCTGTGCGCCGTCCGAATTGCCCAGCTTGACCGTCGGCAACGGGGATGGCGCGTCGATCTTGATGACGGCAATGTCGGTGTCGGGATCCACGCCGATCACGTGGGCCGGACGCCCATGCTCGGTGTCGCTGTCCGGGTCAGTCGACAGCTTCACGTAAATCTTGTCGGCTTTATCCACCACGTGGTTGTTGGTAATGATGTAGCCGCGCGAATCCACCACGAAGCCGGAGCCGAGCGCCTCGCGTTCGCCGCCGCCCTGTTCGCCGTCATCGCCGCCCTGGCCCCCCTGGCCGCCGAAGAAGCGGTTGAAGAAGTCCTGCATGTCGCCTTGGCTGTTGCCCTGGTCGTCGTCGCCGTTGGGCGCCGTCTGGCCGCGCCGCGAGCGCGGAGCGGCAGCCGACTGCTTCGGCAAAGTCACCGTATTGATGTTCACCACCGCCGGGCCAACCTCCTTGGCAATCCGGGAGAAGTCGTTGGAGAGCGTCACCGGGCTGGGGATGGTGAGCGGGCGCGCGTCCGAGGAGTCGACCGTTTGTTCCTTCCCGCTCACCGAGCGGGTCAGGATGGAACCGGCCAGGATGCCGACCGAGAGCGTGGCCAAAAACGCAAAGGTCGCGGTCAGACGGTGATTGCGGAGGCGTTCGAAGAGATCGCGCGGGGCTTGCTTGGGAGTGTCCATCGGTAGATCGATCCTCATTCTGGCGGAACGTAACTGAATACGTCCGGCGATACATCGAAGTTTCTCTTCGAGTATAGACGTTTGCCCCGTCGAACTGCGCGCCGGCGGTAGGTACCTCAATATGGATGATTAGACGCCGGATCCGCGGGAAAGGTTCGGCATCGGTTGGCTTGCGGAGTGCGCGAAAGAAAGAAGTTGGATCAAAGCTCCGCCATTTGCGCTGCGAGGTCGGCGCTGTCGAGCAGGGTCAGAAGGATGCGGCGCAGCGCGGCGTTGCGGCCGGTCGGGTCGTGCCACTCCTGCAGCGTGTGGATGCCGCCGCCCAGCCCGCCCGCCCCGATGGCCATCGCGGGGACGCCGAGCGACAGCGGAATATTGGCGTCGGTCGACCCCAGGCCCGGCTCGGTGCGCAGGTTCAGATGGCGGTCGACGGCGCGAAGGGTGGTCAGCATCGGCGCATTGATGGGCAGCGCGCCTCCCGGACGGTCGCCGATGGTCTCAATCGTCAGGGTGGGTGCGGCAATCTGCTTCGCCGTGCCGTTTGCCGGAGCCGGAGCGTGCGTAATCCATTCGTCGAGCGTCTCGCGCAGCGCCAGTTCGGCGGCGTGAAGCTGGGCCGGATCGGTGGAGCGGAGATCCAGCCACGCCGAGGCGGAAGCCGGGATCGAATTAATGGACGTGCCGCCGGAGATCTGGCCAATGTTGAGCGTGGTGCGAGGCGCGTGCGCGTCCTGTGCGGCAGGGTCGCTGGGCAGAGACTCCAGCGCCAGCAGCGCGCGCGCGAGGATCAGGATCGGGTTGGGCGCTCCCGCGTCGGTCCACGAGTGACCGCCCGGGCCGGTCACCGTGATGCGGAAGCGGCGGCTGGCCAATGCGCGCGTGACCACCGCGGAAGACCCGCTGCCTTCCAGCGCAATGGCTCCGGCGATGCGCGCGGCATACGGGCTGGCAGTGAACAGGTGGCGCATGCCGCGCAGATCGCCTTCCCCCTCCTCGCCCACGTTGGCGGCAAAAAGAATCGGGACGGCCGGCACCAGCTCGGCATGGCGCATGGCCGCAGCCAGTCCCAGCAGCCCCGTCAGGCCGGCCGCGTTGTCGCAGGCGCCCGGTGCCAGGATGCGCGTCTCGATCTCCGTGGGCTCGGTCGGGGTTCCCGGCGGGAACACCGTGTCGAGATGCGCGGAAATCAGGATACAGGCGCCCATTTCCCCTCCCGGCTCTGCGGCTCGCGGGTCGGCTGGCAACTCAGCCAGCGCATTGCCAGCCTGGTCGAGGTGGACGTTCGTCAGGCCAAGGGCGCGAAAGCGGTCCAGGAACCAGGCCGCGCGCGCTTGTTCGCCGAACGGGGGCGCAGGGATGCGCAGAATCTCAAGCTGCCACTGGCGAAGCTGAAGCTGGTGGATGTGCAGCCAGTGGAAGGCGCGATGCACCGCGGGCGTGGCGGCCAGGCGGGCGATGCGAAGTTGGGCGGAGGCGGTCATTGGCAGCAGTTGTCAGTTCTCAGGGTTCAGTGGCCCAGCCGTGGCTGAGAGTTGTCGGTCCTCCGTAAGGGGGTTCAGCATAGGGTAGTCGACGGACACCAGGAAAAGTCCCTGGGCAGGCGCCGTGGGGCCGGCGGCAGCACGGTCGCGCGCGGCCAGCAACGTCGGGATCGAGGCCGGCGAGAGCCGATGCGCGCCGCACTGGACGAAGGTGCCGACGAGATTCCGGACCATGTGGTGGAGGAATCCATTGGCCTTCACGCGGTAGATGATCAGGGTGTCGGCGGCGTGCCACGCCGAATGAGTAATCGTGCGCACCGGCGCAGGCTCATCCGCGCCGGTGCGCGTGGCAAGGTCGGGGTCGGCGGCCGCGAAGCTGGTGAAGTCGTGCGTCCCCAGCACGTGGGCGGCAGCCCGATTCATTGCGTCCGTATCCAATGGCCACGGGCACGGCCACACCGAGGGCGCGAGCATGGGCGGGCAAATATTCGTTCCCATCTCTTCAACCTGCGCAGCAGCTTCCAGGCTCAGCGTTCCGGGCTCGGAGTTCGCGGCGTGCAGCGGAAAGATGCGGTACTCGTACGTCTTGCCAATCGCACTGTGGCGCGCGTGGAACTCCGGCGGCGCCGGTTCAGCCGAGAGCACGCGGATGCTGGGCGGCAGGCAGCGGTTCAGTGCGCGCTGAAGATTGGCTGGCGGGATCGGCGCGGCCAGCGCGAACGACGCAACCTGTCCCAGCGCATGCACGCCGCTGTCAGTGCGGCCGGAGCCCTGGGGAAGCACCCGCTCGCCCACCGTGTGGTGGATCGCCTCCGCAAGCATCCCCTGTACCGTGGCCAGGCCCGGCTGGACCTGCCAGCCGTGGTAGGGGGAGCCATCGTAAGCGAGAGTGAGCTTCCAGTGCGTCATACCGCTGCATTGCACGGTAACACGGCAAAGACCGTGGTCAGTGGCCAGTTCTCAGTTGCCAGCGTTGTTCTGCCCTGAAGCGGCACGGCTGCCAGCCCAGCCTGGCCCAACCGGGAACCAACAACGAACCACGAACCACGAGCAACTGGGAACTAACAACTGAGAACGAAGGACCGACAACTAACATTGGTATACTTGGCCTTCGGAGAGCGGCCTGGGATGAAGCGCAGCCAGGACGGAAACGCCGGGATTTGGACCCCGATCGGAACCAGGCTGCGCTCACGCACGTAGTACAGGTGTGCGCGCCGGTTGCGGCCGTCCGCACGGCCCGGAATCTAGCTGAGTTGGTTGTACTCGCCGGCCCGGTGTTAAAGAATCGCTGCGTCGCCGGAACACGTCTTAACTGAAACCGCTGAAGTGCATGTGCGACCCCGTGCGGTTTGGGGATTCGCGAATGCCTGGGATTGGACCGCAACTGGAATGGGAGCCCGCGCGGCTGTGGCGACGCCCCCAGAAGAGCTGGAGAGTATGCACGTGAGATTAAGGGACATGCAGGCGACCGCAGCGATTGCTTTGCTGCTGATGAGCTTAACCGTACAACCGGCTCTGGCACAGGCGGGAACCGCCGCGCCGCCACAGACAAGTTCGTCGTCGGCGCAGACCGCGGCGGGAGCGCAGCAGGAAGCTCTGCCCCCCGCTCCCAAGCTCACCCAGCCGTTGTACCTCCGCGATACCGGCACCGATTACACCCATCTGCACCCCATCTTTCCCAATCCGCTCAAGCCCTACACGGCCACCAGTGTGCCGCTGCCGCGCCTGGGCAACACTCCCCGGCTGGAGCAGTTGATGCGGGACGGCAAAATCTATCTCAGCCTGTCGGACGCAGTCGTGCTGGCGCTCGAGAACAACTTCGACATCGCCATTGCCCGCATCAACCTCGACATCGCCGACACCGATATTCTGCGGGCCAAAGCGGGCGCAGGCCTGCGCGGCGTGTCGACCGGGCTGGTCACCGGCACGGAAGGCGGCTCGGGCACCACCGTGACCGGCGGCGGCGGCCCGGGCGGTACTTCAGGCGGCGCGGGCGGAGGCGGCACCGGCGCCAATGGGCTGGTGCTCAGCACCAATGGCGGCGGCCCCTCCCCGGAGAATCTCGATCCCACCCTCACCGCAAACATGCAGTACGAGGCCCTCGACCAGCAGCAGTCGAACCTGCTGTTCTCCGGCGGCAAGCCGGTGCTGTCTACGGACACGTCCACCTACAACTTCACCTACAACCAGGGATTCCTGACCGGTACCCAGTTAGGCGTCACCTTCAACAACAGCCGCGTCAGCACCAACAATCCGTTCGCCGATTACAGCCCCGACATCACCACCAGCTTCCGCGCCACCGCCACCCAGCATCTGCTGCAGGGATTCGGCACCGGCATCAACGGGCGGTTTATTCTGCAGGCCAAGAACGACCGCAGAATCACCGATTCGGCCTTCCGCCAGCAGTTGCTCTACACCGTCAACCAGGTCGAAAACATCTACTGGGGCCTGGTCAGCGCATACGAGGACGAGCAGGCGAAGGAGCGCGCCCTGGCGCAATCGACCCAACTGACCCAGGACAATCGCAGGCAGTTGCAGATTGGCACCCTGGCCCCTCTGGATGTGGTCAACTCCGATGCCGCCGTCGCCACCGATAAGCAGGCGCTGGTGGCCTCGCAGTCGAACCTCGAGTATCAGCAGTTGCTGATGAAGCAGGCCATCGCGCGTAACCTCGAGGACCCCGCGCTGGTCAATGCGCCGGTCATTCCCACGGACCGCGTCGCGTTGGACCGGTTGGCGGAAGAGGATATGTCCCAGGACGCGCTGGTGCAGCAGGCTTACGTCAACAACCCGCAGATTGAGCAGGCCGTCCTCAGCATGAAGAACAACCAGATCACCATCAAAGCGGAGAAGAACGGCCTGCTGCCGACAGTCGACGCGTATGCCTTCTACGGCGCGAGCCAACTGGCCGGCGCGCAGAATCCGAACGCGCTGAACTTCACCACCAATAGCGCGTACCCCGCGGGAACATTTCCGTCCATCGGCTACGGCACCGCGCTGGGCAACTTCTTCAACAGCAGCGCGCCGGACAAGGGTGTCGGCGTGAATATATCGATCCCGCTCCGCAACCGCGTGGCCCAGGCGGACCAGGCCCGTTCTCAAATGGAGTACCGGCAGGCGCAGATGCGGCTGCAGCAGCTCTACACGCAGATCCGGATCCAGGTTATTAACGCGCAGTTTGCGCTCTCGAACGACCGCGCGCAGGTAACCGCCGCGCAGGCGGGTCGCGAGTATGCCGCGCAGTCGCTCGACGCCGAGCAGAAGAAGTACAAACTCGGCGCGTCGACCTCCGCCCTGGTGCTCCAGCAGCAACGCAACTTGGCCAGTGCCGAGAACACCCTCATCTCGGCGACCGCGGCCTACGCCAAGGACCGCGCCGCGCTCCGCCAGATCACCTCCAGCACCTTGGACGCGTACGGCATCAGCATTACCGATGCAGCTTCCGGAGTCATGTCCACGGCCCCGGTCATTCCCGGATTGACCGCGCCCCAGGCGCCCGCTCCGGTAAAGCCGATCAGCGTCGGTCCGCCTCCCGCGCAGTAAATCGAACGCGAAACGTCGGGACGCCGAACTTTGTTGGAGACCATCGCTGGAAGTCCCGCATCTTAGAGATGCGGGCTTCTCTCCCGCGGACGGCAAAGAGCAGAAGATCAACAACATGCAACCGCGCGCGTGACCCTGGCGGGGTGGTGCATGGAACTTGTGTGGTATTGGCGGCCATCACGGAATCGTTAGACTTTTGCTTAAGTCTGCAAAACTTTGCAGCGAGCGAGAATTCGGGATCCCGGGGCCAAGCAGGTTGTATGGATGAGACGCAGAGCGGTGGCTGGACAGCGAGTGTGGAGCAGGTGACCCTTGCAGAAGATACGGGCGATGGACGGACCAACCGGCTGGCGACAGCGGCATCCGCCTATCTGCGCTCAGCCATGCACCAGCCAGTCGACTGGATGGAGTGGGGCGAAGCTGCATTCGACCGCGCGCTAGCGGAAGACAAACCCATTCTGCTGGACATTGGCGCGGTCTGGTGCCACTGGTGCCATGTCATGGATCGCGAGTCGTATGAAGATCCCGCCACCGCAGAGATCATCAACGAACATTTTGTCGCCGTGAAAGTCGACCGGGACGAGCGGCCGGATGTCGACGCGCGCTACCAGGCTGCCGTCTCGGCTATCAGCGGACAGGGCGGCTGGCCGCTCACCGCGTTCCTCACTCCCGAAGGCAAGCCCTACTTTGGCGGCACCTATTTTCCCCCCGAAGATCGTCACGGCCGGCCCAGCTTCCAGCGCGTGCTGCTCACCATGGCCGAGGCCTTCCTCAAGCGCCGCGCGGAGGTCAACGAGTCCGCGGGCAGCGTGATGAACGCAATCGAATACAACGAGTCCTTCTCCGGACGCGTCGGTGATCCCGGCCCCGAGTTGGTCGAGAAGATGGTGCTGGCCGCTCTCAAGAGCGTGGACATGCGCCACGGCGGATTCGGCGCCCAGCCCAAGTTTCCCCATTCGAGCGCGATCGACCTGCTCATCGATATCGCAGCGCGCGGAGTCGCCACGCCGGTCAAGCTCAGCGGGCAGGGCGCCATCGCCGTGTCCGACGCCGCCAGGGAAGCGGTGCTGCATACCCTCGACAAGATGGCGAAGGGCGGCGTTTACGATCACCTGGCCGGCGGGTTTCATCGCTACTCGGTGGACGAGCACTGGATCGTGCCCCACTTCGAGAAGATGGCCTACGACAATAGCGAGCTGCTGCGCAACTACGTGCACGCCTACCAGCAGTTCGGCGAAGAGGAGTTCGCGCGGGTCGCCTGGGACATCCTGCGCTGGATGGATGAGTGGCTCAGCGATCGCGAGCAGGGCGGCTTCTACGCCTCCCAGGACGCCGACTTTTCCCTCGACGACGACGGCGACTACTTTACCTGGACCCGCGATGAAGCGGCCGAGGTGCTGACCGCGGACGAACTGGCCATCGCCTCAGCCTATTACGACATTGGCGAGATTGGCGACATGCAACACAACGCCGCCAAGAACGTGCTCCACGTCAAGCGCGGCCTCGATCTGGTTGCGCGCAAGGCGGGCCTCACCCTGGACGAAGCCCGCGCGCTGCTCGATGCCGCAAAGCGGAAGCTCTATGCCGCCCGCCTTCTGCGGCCCACTCCCTACGTGGACAAAACCATGTACGTTGCCTGGAACGCCATGTGCATCTCCGCCTACCTCCAGGCGGCGCGCGTGCTGGGCTCTGAAACCGCGCAGGCCTTCGCGCTCCAGTCGCTGGACCGCGTGCTGCGCGAAGCCTGGAGCGGCGGCCGCGATGGCGGCCTGGCCCACGTCATGGCCTACGGCGAGCCCGACGGAGTCGCCGAGCGCGTGCCTGGCGTCCTCGATGATTATGTTTTCCTCGGCCACGCCGCGCTCGATGCCTGGGAGTCGACCGGCGAACTGCGCTTCTACGAGTCCGCAGTGGAGTTGATGGAGAGCGCGCTGCGCCGCTTCTACGACCCCGCCGCCGGCGGCTTCTTCGATACCGAAACCCCCGCCGGCGGTGAGCGCAGGCTGGGTGCGCTCGCCACCCGGCGCAAGCCCTTGCAGGATTCGCCCACCCCCGCCGGCAACCCCATGGCCGCAATCCTGCTCATGCGTCTCAGCGAACTCAACGGCCGCCTCGACTACGCCGAGAAGGCGCAGGAGACGCTCGAAACCTTTGCCGGCGTGGCCGAGCACTATGGCCTCTACGCCGCCACCTACGCCCTGGCCCTGCAGCGCCTGGTGCGCGAACCCATCCAGGTCTGCGTCATCGGCGAGGATCGCAACGCGCGCCCGCTCGAAACCGCCGCGCTGGGCCGTTTCGCCGTCAATAAAAGCGTTCCTCGCTTCACGCAGGTCAAGCTTGGCGGGCTGCCGCCGGTGCTGGAGAAGACGCTGCCCCGCTTGCCCAAAATCGAGGGCAGCTTTGCGGTCGTCTGCAGCGGCCATACCTGCCAGCCTCCGTTGCAGTCGGCAGAGGAACTGGCTGCCGCCCTCGCGCGAAGCTGCTAGGCCCGATCGACATATGCTCCCGAGGCAAGTTATCGACTGATATGGTCGCGCTGAAGCCGCGCACCATCGTAGCCTGGGGCGCAGCCCCAGGTGACCCCGCCAAAAACCTCTGCGGGCTGAAAGTGGATGCTGAGAAACCCCGCTTCGCTTAAGGGCACGGATTTATCCGTGCCGTAACAGCCGCAGAATCATCGCGGCTTTAGCCGCCGAGGTCACTGTTTGCGGCCTCGGACTACTCTGGGCCGCCTTTTCAGCACCCTCTGAAAGCCCGCGCTCAGAACACCCGCAAAACCGTATTTCCATCGGTCTCGATAGGTCGATACAGCCTGGCAAGCCGTCGCCCAATCGCTAGTGGTGGTGTCTCCGCCACTTCCAATACGCATTGTGATCCGCGTCGTTCCTCATGTCCCATTCAACGTGGTCGCGATGCGTCTCATGTTCCCACTGGATGTAGTAGCCGCTTTCGCCGGGCCCCCACACATACACCTGTCGGTGCCCCGCGCATCCCGTGGACACCAGCGGCATGGTCAATACTGCAACAAGCAAGAGTCGGTTCAATCTCATCGTTGGGGTCCTCCTTCCCCGCAATTACCAATCAACGGATGCGACCGGATTCGAGCGCGTTGCTCGCCCCCGAATTCTCCTGTGTCGCTGAGGGGGACAGCTCTAGCCGCCGGTAAGAGGTTGCTGAGACGGCGGAGCGCTTGGGTCCGCGTGTTGCATGATCAGCATGTTGTTGGGGTCGGTGCCCAGCGGGATCGCGCTCTCCGCAAACGCTTGCAGAATGCGCCGGCGCAGCTCGCGCAGGATGGCATCTCTCTGGTTGACGCGCACCCGGATGCTGACCGGGTAACTCACCACCCGGCCGGAGATGGCATCGACGCCGGGAACAACCGGGTCCGCGACCGCAACCTCTCGGAAGTCACGATCGTTGCGCACAGCCAGTGCGGTCGCGCGCAGCACCGCCAGTACATGGTCCGGATCGGCGCTGGCGTCGACCGACAGCGTCAACGTGGCGACCGCGAAGTTACGCGAGAGATTCGATACCGTCGCGATCTGCGAGTTCGGGATGAAGTACAGCGTCCCGTCGCCGTCGCGCAGCGTCGTGAGCCGGAGCGACAGGTCTTCGACCGTGCCCGTGAGCGACGCCAGCTTCACCGTGTCGCCGACGTTGTACTGATTCTCGATCAGGATGAAGACGCCGTTGATGATGTCTTTGAACAGCGACTGCGCCCCCAGGCCGATGCCGACGCCGACGACGCCCGCGGAGGCGAGCAGCGGCGTCAGATTGATGCCCAGGACATCCAGGATGTGAAGCAGGACAATGAAGCCGATCACTCCATACGCAGTCGCGCGCAGGATGGCAGCCAGGGTGCGAATCTCGTTGGCGCGCTGCGGGCTGTGGCTCTGCCGGTCCGCGAGGTCCTGCATCCGGTTGACGAAGAAGCTGACCAGGTGCGCCAGCACAAAGGCGATCACCAGGATCACAATCAACTGCGGCAGGTCTTTGTGGACGAAGGCGAGTCCGTCGCGGTGCCAGTGATGGACTACGTCGCGGAAGGTGGCGTCGGGGTTGTCATCTTGCGGGACGAGGGCAAAAAGGAACATTATGATGGCATCTCCGGGAATCGGTTCGGCTCGAGGTCTTGACCTGCAGGACAAGTATCTCGGATTTGTGGGGTTGGATGCGAGGAATAGGTTGCCGCGCACGCGGCCGGCAATAGCGTCCTGCGAATCGGGACGGGCACGCCCGGCAAATTCCAAAAGCCCGCAACCGGACGAGCGCGGTCGGAGAAGCCCGGCGCAGGACGCGCGGTGAGAGGAGTCACAATGAGCATTCTTCAAGGCGTTGGAAAATGGGCGGCGGCCGGTGCGATCCTGCTGGCTCTCGGCGGAGTCGCATGGGGCCAGCTAAGCGGCTCCGGCAGCAGTTCGGGAACCAGCCTGGGCGGCGCGCGAGGCAGCGGGTCGCAAGCCGGGCAGTCCAATTCGCCATCGCAGGTCCTGCCGCCCATCGGGCCCGATACTCCGCTGTCGCCGCAGACAGAAGAGCAACAGGCAAAGATGCGCAATGTCGAGCGCCAGAAGGAGCTGGTCGCGGATACGCAAAAGCTCCTCAGCCTGGCCAACGAACTCAAGGCCGACGTAGACAAGTCAACTAAGGACACCCTGTCGCTCGACGTCGTTCGCAAAGCCGATGAGATTGAGAAGCTCGCCCACAACGTCAAGGAAAAGATGAAGTGCTCAGGCTGCGGACCCTATCCCACACTCACCCCCTAGAACAACTAGCAACTAGCAACTAACAACTAACAACTAACAACTAACAACTAACAACTAACAACTAACAACTTCCCTCACGGCACCAGCGCGGCCGTGTTCAGCAGCGGCGCGGCGGGCAGGCTGGATGTGGCGATGGCTGTGGCCCGCAGCGCGGCGACCACCTCTGCGGCCGTCCACGCCGGGTGGGCCGCACGCACCAGCGCGGCCGCTCCGCTGGCGAGCCCCGCCGAAGCGCTGGTGCCCATGGCCTGCACATACGCGGTGTGGCCCAGATTGAAGCAGCCAAAGCTATGCGCCGGGTCGCTCGGCGGCCCGTCCGCCGTGTTGGGGATACCGTCGGAACACGCGCCGCGCACCCATCCGCTGACGCCCATATCCGCTCCCTCCGGATAGCTGCCGCCGGGCGCGGCGATCGCGTCGAGCGGCGCGCCATAGTTCGAGTAGTAGGGCAGCGTGATCGGGCCCGCAGCGCAAGCAGCGCCCACGGCAAGCTCCTCGGCGCACGCCGGATTGGTCGACGCCACCACCGCCAGCACGCCGCGCGCTTGCGCCGGAAGCTCGATGTAGCGCGGGTTGGCGAGGGAGAGGCCGTCGTTGCCGGCTGAAGCAATCACCACCGCGCCGGCCTGGGTCGCAGCGTAGGTGACGCGGTCGAAGGTCGCCTCCAGGCCCGCGCCTTCGCCGCTCTCGAGATCGACCAGCGTACCCAGCGACAGGTTGATGATGTCCGCGTGCTCGGCCAGAGCGTCCTCAATCCCCTGGATCACCCAGCTCAGCAGCCCGCCGGCCTGCCCCGTCGCGCATTGCGTGGCGGTGTCGGGCGCCGTGCTGGAAGGGTCGGGCAGCCGTTCCAGCACTTTGATGTTCAGCAGCGTCGCCCCGGGCGCGACTCCGATCGTCAGCCCGGTGCTCGGCCCCATCGCAGCCGCGGCCAGCGAGGCCACCCACGTCCCATGGCCCTGCTGGTCCTGCGGGCTCCCGTCGTCGCAGGCGCTCGGCACGCCCGTAAGGGGCGACTGGTCGATCTCGGAGAGGTTGAGCCCAAGGTTGGGGGCGATGTCGGGATGCGCTGCATCGACGCCGCTATCCAGGATGGCGATGCGGACCCCGGTGCCCAGCGTCGTATCCCAGGGCCCCTGCGCCGGCCCTCCGGCCACGCCCGCGCCATATCCGCCGGACTGGATGACGGCCCACCCCTGCGGCGAAGCCGTGTAGTAGCTGTCATAGGTCGCTGCGGTTGGAGCCGTCCCGACCGTAACCCCCAGCGTAGCCGGAAGCGCCGCGCGCACCACCAGCGCGTGGGCAGCCAGCACGCGGTCATGCACCACGAACTCCACGTTCGGGTCGGCGCGCAGCGCGGCAATCGCAGCCGCCTCGCCCGCGGCGTTGGTCTGGACCACCGCGATGCCGAAAACCGGGTGCTCGCGAACCACCTGCACGCCCGGCATGCGGACCAACGATTGCGCGATCCCGGGGAGGGTGTTGTTGCGGTAAGCCACCAGGTAGCGGTGCGGCGCCGCCGCGCCCACCGGGCTGGGCAGCGGCTGTGCAGACACATGCAGCGTAGCCAGAAGTGCGCCGGTCAGCACCATCACTTTGCCGTGCAGCCCGTCTCGGCCTGGAAGCGTGGAATCCATACTGCTGACTGCATCGGCGATTTGCACGGCACGCACCGCGGCGCGGGCACCCGGGCACGTTACGATCGTCCCGTTACGCGCGTAAACTGGCTGCGCGCTCAGGGAATCGGGGAGGTAAGGATGGGCAAGCTGGTCAAGCGCATCGCAATTGGTCTGCTGGCGCTGCTGTTGCTGGCGGCATGCGCGGGCTTCGCCTTGTTCCATCTGGTGGAGAACCGCCTCGCCGCGCGCCTGCGGCCGCCGCAGTTGCAGCGCGAACCCATGGCCGCCAGCGACCTGACCTACCGCACGCTGGATGGCGCGGTGGAGCACCTGTCGGCGTCGCGGGGGCAGGTGGTTTTTCTCAACCTCTGGGGGACGTGGTGCATTGGTTGCGTGGCCGAGATGCCGACGGTGCAGCAGTTGTACGACCACTACAAGAACGATCCGCAGGTGAAGTTCTTGGTCGTCTCGCGGCTCGATTCGCCGGACCGGGTGCGTGCCTACGCGCGCCGCAATCACTTCAACCTGCCCTTTTATGTGACGCGCGACGCCGAGATTCCCGATGCGCTCGAATTTCATCAATACCCGGCGACCTTTGTTTTCGCCAAAGACGGCACGATGGTGGCCAGGCACCTCGGCGCGGCGGACTGGTCGGATCGGTCAGTGGTAGAGTTTATCGACCGGTTGCAGAGCGAACACCAATGAAGGAGGAACGATGAATCGGATGGCGAGGCTGGCAGCGTTTGGTTTGGGGGCGGCGATGATCTGCGGCGGCGCAATGGCATGGGCGCAGGACGCGAGCGGCATTACGGTATGGCCCAGGGGCGTTCCGCCGGCCGGGACCAAGGTCGCCGACTTCGGCGATCACACCATGCAGATCGGCCACCGCGAAGTCAACGGCCGCGTGGAGGTCCACCAGACCAAGGCGGACATCATGGTGGTGCAGTCCGGCACGGCGACGCTCGTCACCGGCGGCGAGGTCGTGGAACCAGTCACCACCGGACCCAATGAGATTCAGGGCTCCAGCATCAAGGGTGGCGTCTCCCACACCCTCGCGCCCGGCGACGTCATTGAGATTCCCGCCGGCGTGCCCCACCAGTTCTTCATCGCCCCCGGAACGCAGATCACCTACCTCATCGTGAAGGTCGCCAAGCGGTGATCGCGGTCATGCGGGCGGGCGCTTCCGTGGGCGTAAAATTCTGATGGAGGCAGGTATTTGCCGCCGAGGGATGAAGCATGGCACGACGCAATGGATCGGGCGCTGAAATGCGGAAGCTGGAAGTCGCGGCTGCCGCGGGCACGGCGGAAAATGGCGCAGGAGAATCGGCCGCAACCAGCGCAGCCCTGGCCGGCGCCTGGGGCGGCATGACCCGCGAACAACTGGTCGAGTTCTACCGCCTCATGTACCTCTCGCGCCGCACTGACGATCGCGAGATCGTCCTCAAGCGCCAGCAGAAGATCTTCTTCCAGATCTCCTGCGCCGGCCACGAGGCCCTGCTGGTCGCCGCCGGCATGGCCCTCAAGCCCGGCTACGACTGGTTCTTTCCCTACTACCGCGATCGCGCCATCTGCCTCGCCCTCGGCAATACCGTGGAAGAACAGTTGCTGCAATCGGTCGGCGCCGCCGACGATCCCGCCAGCGGCGGCCGCCAGATGCCCTCGCACTGGTCCAGCACCAAGCTCCACATCGTCACCCCCAGCTCCGCCACCGCAACCCAGTGCCTGCATGCCATCGGTTGCGCCGAGGCCGGCCGCTACTTCTCCCGCCATCCCGAGGCCGCCGCCAAACAGCCGCAAGGCGGCTGGGGCGACTACCGCGACTTCAAGCACGTCTCCTTCCACGGCGACGAGGTCGTCTACGTCTCCATCGGCGAAGGCTCCACCAGCCAGGGCGAGTTCTGGGAGTCGCTCAACACCGCCAGCAACGCCAGGCTGCCCGTCGTCTACGTCGTCGAGGACAACGAGTACGCCATCTCCACCCCGGTCGAGGCAAACACCCCCGGCGGCAACATCTCGCGCCTCATCGCCAACTTCCCCAACTTCCACTTCGCCGAGATCGACGGCACCGACCCGCTCGCCTGCTACGCCGCCATGACCGAGGCAGTCGCCTACGCCCGCGCCGGCCACGGCCCCGCGCTCGTCCACGGCCACGTCGTCCGCCCCTACTCGCACTCCCTCTCCGACGACGAGCGCCAGTACCGCAGCGACGAAGAAGTCCAGGCCGAGAACGCCCGCGACCCCATCGCCAGGATGCAGCTATGGCTGCTGCGCGAAGGCATTCTCGACGCCGAGCAAATCAACCGCCTGGAGCAGAAGGTCGACGAAGAAGTCCAACGCGCCGCCGACCGCGCCCTCCAGGCCGTGCTGCCCAGCGCCGCCCCCGAGGCCATCCTCCGCCACCAGTACTCCGAAGACCTCAATCCCACCAGCCCGCGCTTCGCCACCCCGCCCCAGGCCACCGCCGACACCAGCGAGCGCACCATGGCCGAGCTCATCAACCTCTGCCTCAAGGACGAGATGCGCCGCGACGAGCGCATCGTCGTCTTCGGCGAAGACGTCGCCGACGCCACCCGCGACCAGGCCCTCCGCGCCGGCAAGATCAAGGGCAAGGGCGGCGTCTTCAAGCTCACCGCCGGCCTGCAAACCGAGTTCGGCTCCGACCGCTGCTGGAACTCGCCCCTCGCCGAGGCCAACATCGTCGGCCGCGCCATCGGCATGGCCGTCCGCGGCCTCAAGCCCGTCGTCGAAATCCAGTTCTTCGACTACATCTGGCCCGCCGTCCACCAGATGCGCAACGAGCTCTCCACCATCCGCTGGCGCTCCAACGGCGCCTGGTCCTGCCCCCTGGTCATCCGCGTGCCCATCGGCGGCTACCTCACCGGCGGCTCCATCTATCACTCCCAGTCGGGCGAAAGCATCTTCACTCACACCCCCGGCGTTCGCGTCGTCATGCCGTCAAACGCCCTCGACGCCCTCGGCCTGCTGCGCACCGCCATCCGCTGCGACGACCCCGTGCTCTTCCTCGAGCACAAGCGCCTCTACCGCGAAACCTTCGGCCGCGGCATCTATCCCGGCCCGGAATATTCCATCCCCTTCGCCCAGGCCAACATCGTCCGCCCCGGCAAAGACCTCACCGTCATCACCTACGGCGCAGTCGTCCCCCGCGCCCTCCAGGCCGCCGAAAAGCTCCACCGCGAGACCGGCGTCGACGTCGAACTCATCGACCTGCGCACCCTCAGCCCCTACGACTGGGACACCATCGCCGCGTCCGTCCGCAAAACCAGCAAAGTCATCGTCGCCCACGAAGACATGCTCAGTTGGGGCTACGGCGCCGAGATCGCCGCCCGCATCGGCTCCGAGCTCTTCGACTCACTCGACGCCCCCGTCCGCCGCGTCGCCTCAATGGACACCTTCGTCGCCTACCAGCCCCTCCTTGAAGACGCCATCCTCCCCCAGCCCGAAGACCTCTACCGCGCCATGCTCGACCTGGCAAAGTACTGAGCCGTCCCCTCCTGCGAATTCGGGTGCCCCGTCCTGGCTTGCTAGGGCGGGCTTGTGCTGCCCCATTCATCCGGTCTCATCGCGCGCGACAGCCTACATCTCGTCATCTCGGCCAAGTCGCATCCCTCCAACCGCCGTCATCTCGGCCAAGTCGCATCCCTCCAACCGCCGTCATCTCGACCGAGCGCAGCGAGCGGAGAGATCCCCGCATTTTGTCTTCGCTGTTGCCCTTGTTTCTGCTCGTCATTCTGACTCGAAGAGCCAGAATCTCCGTCGTTGCCCTGCGGGTCTTCAACCTCTCCGTTCCGCCGGAAGAGTCAGAACCTCCGTATTTTCAAGCGCTGAAAGCGCGCCATATACCAGCCTGGGCCGGAGGCCCAGGTAAGCGATCACCCGTAAAAACCCGAGGGCTGAAGGCCCGATATATTGTCGGCATTGCGGATTATCAGCAGACCTTGGAGGATAACGAACCCGCGCTTAAGGGCACGGCTTCAGCCGTGCCGCAACAGTCTCCATGGAACGAGGCTTTAGCCACTGAGGTCACTGCTCGACGCCCCCGTCCGCCGCCTCGCCGCCATGGACCCCTTCGTCGCCTGCCAGCCCCCCCCCCGCACCGCCACCCCCCCCCCACCCCCAGACCCCCACCCCCCCCAGCCCGCCC
>Ga0181520_10003366_pt1 | contig 28223 bp, 24 predicted proteins | sample PEATcosm2014_Bin_29_FD_132451 | JGI IMG/M metagenome (GOLD analysis project Ga0181520, IMG submission 132451) | Peatland microbial communities from MTU Mesocosm Facility, Houghton, MI, USA - PEATcosm2014_Bin02_30_metaG | ecosystem: Environmental > Terrestrial > Soil > Wetlands > Peat | place...
CGGAGGCCGGAGACTTGATGCCCGGCACAGGAGGGTATCGCAAGCTGCGCTTTGCACGTTCCGGCATGGGAAAACGCGGCGGCGCACGAGTTGTTTATCTGTACGGCGGTGAGGATCTGCCGATCTTCCTCATTACCGTGTATGCCAAATCGGAGAAGGGCAATTTGAGCAAGGCGGAGCAGAATGCCCTGGCCAAGATGGCGAAGAGTTTCTTTGCCGATTACAGGGGGAAGCGATGAGCAAATTGTTTAAGGAGATGGCACAAGGAACGGCTGAAGCCCGCGCCTACATGGAAGGTGAGCGCAAGGGCTACAAGGTCACTCTGCCTGAGACCGTGGACGTGCGAGGTCTTCGTAAGCGCCTGCGCCTGAGCCAGGGGCGTTTCGCGGATCGATTCGGTTTGTCGGTGGATGCAGTTCGTCATTGGGAGTCAGGCCGCCGCCAGCCGGAAGCCGCCGCGCGCGCGCTTCTTATCGTCATTGCCGCCGACCCTGAATTTGTGATGCGTTCCTTGGCTAAAAGTGCGTAAACAACACCTGCGGTGCGGCCGGCGGCCCACGGCTCGGTGTGCCGGCTGCATAAATCCGATTTGTCAAAAGCGGGATCGGGATCCCGCCAAATTCAAGCAATTACCAAGAGGAATATGCGCCTTGGTTGCAAATCCAGCAATCTGGCGAAGATTTTGGCTCCCCGCTCTTTTGAATTGAGACGATTTTTCTCCACGCTTTGCGATAGCGCGCAATCAATTTTGGCAGAAAGCAACGATCCACGCTTACCGGCGTTCGCCGGAACGCGGGTTTCTTGATCTTGGTCAAGTCCGTGGCAAGGCGATACTCGTCGAAGACGCCAAGGATCGAATTGATGGAACGCTGCCGACGGTGGAATTCAGCGTAAAGGATCAATTGTGATGCATCCAAGTCGTTGAACGATTTCGAGGTCTTATGATCCACGATGAGCAGCGAGCCGTTCCGCGAAAGAACGAGGTCGGGCACGCCGATGATGGGCGGCAGGCCGGGCGCGAGATCCATGAAGAAACACTCCTCCACGGCAAGAATGTCATGTTTCTCCCACTGGTTTTTCTGCATTAACGTCAAGGCGTTGCGCAGCTTGAGAGTGTCCTCGGCTGACAAGGACATTTCACGAACTTGATTGGCCGATATTGCTGGCTTAGTCCGCTGACCGTCTTGCAGAGAAGCATAGAATGCTTCGGCCGTCTGGTGGAAAAGAGTGCCCCGGTTTAGTGCATCGGATTCCTGTTTGATGTGAAGAATATGTTCGTTGTAATAACAACGAGGGCAACGTTCAATGCAGGTCAGCTTGCTATGACTCAAATACGGTATGCCGGAGCTTTCGAGTCCGTTTATAAATTTGCCCCATTTGCGCGGGCGATAAAGTTGCCATGACCTTTCCAGCGAATGCGCTGATTGGAAGAGCTGTGTGCCCGGTTTGCCCGATTCACTGCGCAGGTCTGCCTTCTTCGCAGCCTTTTCCGGTGGGCGCTTTGCAACTTTCTTCGCCGGAACTTTCTTCATCGAGGCCAAAATTTGTTCCTCCCCGTTATGGGTTTTTCATCTCAGGACCCCATACATCAGAAGGCGCTTAGTTAAGTCTCGACGCGGTCACATATCTGAACTTCCCGGCCCAGCGTGCTGTTAACGGGAGCTAGGCGTCGGAAACAGAATCCCAGAACAGCCACTGAAACAAGTCGTCCAACCTATTTCTTCATCTCACTATCAAGGAGCGCTGCAAAGCCCGTCCAAGTCTTCTTGAGGCAGTTGGTCTTATTCTTTTCAGGCCACCACTCTACGCTCCCCTTGCCCATGATCAGCGTTCCCAGCAGCTTGTTCCCTCTGCGTACTTTAACTCGGACAGAGTTACTGCTCCCTTTCTTCGTCAGTTCAACTGTTGAGGCTTGCTCGACAATTACTGTGGTTGACGTTTGAGCTTTCCTTTTGGCCATGTTCCTAGCAGGTATCCTTTCAGGAGAGATCGTAGCGCATGTCTGCGAGCTAGCGTAGTTGATTCGAACGCGGCGATGATTCCCAACCCGCTAACCGGCTTTAACCGGTTGGCCTATTCGGTGTCAGTTTTTGGTGTCGGTTGGAATTGGTAATCAGTGCAGGTCTGTGCCTTTAGGTGCCACTTTCCCACAGACGGCAAGTCTCATGCCATATAGAGCATGGGTCCATGGAGTTCCTATATATTATTGATTTAAATGATCTTATGGCGGAGATGGGGAGCGATTCGATCCCCCGATCCCCTTGCGAGTATGCCTGATTTCAAGTCTGATATAGTCACTGAGTATTCAGATGCCTGCCTTCCATAGAGCGCAAAGAGTGGGGCTCATGGCTCTCTGCAAGTGGGCAGGCACCTGACCAGAGGGGTGGCATGCATACTGCAAATTGCATCCGAAACTTGTTCTTGGCCGCAATCGTCTCCGCAGCGCTCTGCAGTGCTCGAGCTGAAGTCAAACTTCCCAACGTCCTTGCAGAGCACATGGTAATCCAGAGAGATAAGCCTGTGCATTTGTGGGGGAACGCGGACCCGCAGGAGCAGGTCGATGTTGAATTTCGTGGCAATCGAGCAAGTGCTGTTGCTGACGCGTTGGGCCAGTGGAGTGTCTACCTTCCTCCGGGAGCAGCAGGCGGCCCGTTCGATCTGACCATTCAAGGCAAGAACCAGATCGCCTTTCACGACATTTTGGTCGGCGATGTGTGGGTGGCATCGGGACAATCGAACATGGAATTCCCCATGGGCCTGAACCACTCTTGGCGCTTCGGCGTCAATAACATGGATGCGGAGATTGCCAAGGCAAAATACCCGCTTCTTCGCCTGTTTCACGTCGACATGCAGCACGCGGAGTATCCGATGGCAGATGCCGAAGCGCGCACCTGGACCGCGGTTACACCTGAAAGCGTTGCGGACTTTTCTGCCGTCGCGTATTTCTTCGGCAGTGAAATCCTCGAAAGGGAAAATATCCCCGTTGGGCTGATCGAATCGGATGTAGGCGGAACACCGGCCGAGGCTTGGACGAGCATGGATGCGCTCACCGCTGACGCGGCTCTTATGCCCGTACTCGCCGCTTGGGCTCCGCAAGCAGATGGCGAAGTTGCCAGGCAGCAGAAGGTCGCGCTCATGCGGCGCGCCTATCAGGAGGCTGTGAGTCAAGGTGCCCAGCCTAAGCCTTACGACGATCCCCGCTCGGCGTTTTTCTCCGCGCCCGCCCAACTCTTCAATGCCATGATTGCACCCCTCACCCCGTTCCCGATCCGCGGCGTGATCTGGTACCAGGGTGAAAGCAATACAGGCAAGGCGCGCGCTCCAATCTACGGCCGTCTTTTCCAGACCATGATCACCGATTGGCGCAAGCAATGGGGCCAGGGAGACTTCCCGTTTCTGTTTGTACAGATTGCAAACTTCAATTCATCCGACGATTGGGCTACTGTTCGCGATGCGCAGCGACGCACCCTCTCTCTCGCCAATACGGGCATGGCCGTGACCGTGGACGTGGGGGACGCAACCAACGTCCACCCGCGCGATAAGCAGGACGTAGGCCACAGGTTGGCGCTATGGGCGCGCGCGCTCTCCTACGGCGAGCACATCGAGGATTCCGGTCCGTTGTTTCGGCAGGCGGTGCCGGAAAAAGGTCAAATGCATGTCTGGTTCGACCACGCCGGCAGCGGACTTGTTGCCAAGGGTGGGGACTTGACGGGTTTTGAGCTGGCTGGCAGCGACGGAGTGTTTGTATCCGCGGCGGCGGCCATAGAAGGGGACACAGTCGTCGTTTCGAGCCCTGGGATTCCGGCTCCGGTATATGTTCGATACGGCTGGGCATCGAATCCACAATGCAATCTCTTCAATGCTGACGGCTTGCCTGCATCGCCATTTACGTCAGCACCAATAAATCTGTTTTGATGGGCTCCGGCTGTGAAGTTTCAACAGGTTGTCCATTCGATCTGACTGCGAGAAGCTGGTTCTGCGAGGAATCAGATTTCCCGGAGGGGTCGAATGGACTATCACCAGAATGCCCGACTGACCGTTCATAGTCGAGAGCAGTCGGCCAGATATGTAATTGAGTAGGGCGGCCTTCATTAGTCAAGTATGTTATTGCAGCTTATTTCCACCCTGAATTGCAGAAAATTGGCTTCGCTTGGCGCAGAATCGTTCCATAGCAATTTTTCAGGGCTCAGGGGCAAACAAGGCGTTGCGGCTTATGGGTCTGCCTTCCATCGCAATCACCCGGAAAACCGCCAGAAGTAACCCGCAATCGCCCGTAACCCGTTTGCTGTGAGGATTCTGCGGCTAAGTCTAATGATATGAAGATTTTGCGGCCCGAGCCTCTGCCTATCCTACTGAAAATAAAGAACTTCTACCCAGAATATGGGGGGGAGGGGAGGGAGGGGTGGATATAATCCGCAACCTTGCCCAACTATCCCAGCCAGAACAGCGGAATCAGTCCGGCCGGGTGCCCCAGGTCCCTCGCTGTCAAGTGTCTGGACATCCTTTACATTTTGTCTCCGGACATCCTTTACACTTGCTGGCATCCGGTGAAGCGGAGGCAGGCTCTGCCGGGTGCAGGCTCTGCCGGGTGCCCCAGGTCCCTCGCCCTTGGGGACCTGGGAAGCTAAGACGCCTCACCGCCGCCGGGGGCTTGTTCGAGGAGGCGGCGGTGCAACCTGACCAACCTGACGCGGCTGCGGGGTTTACCCTGCTTCAATCGGAATACTGACTCGTCCAGAGAAGCATCCGGATGCTCGAAGCTGATTGAGCCCTGGTGTGTCCCCGTCAACCAGGGCTTCAGCAGAGAAATTTCGAGATGCACGCAAGGCCGCAATTAGGCGCAGTTGGCCAACTCCTCGACAAGAGCATCCATCGTATGAAAAATGTCATCCTCCTTCGCTTTCGCAGAAAGAGGATGACATAGTTTTGTAACTCATCCACAGGTCATGCCGGACCGTCTTCACCGGCTGTGCCCATGGATGCGGACGTCCGCCGCGCGTCAAGACTACTTCGCGCTCACCCGGAGCAACAGTACGCCGTGCGAAGGTACCGATGCCGTATAGGCTCCGTCGGTGAACTTCACGTCCGTGTGCGCCCAAAGGTCGCGCGCCTTCTTCACCTTGTGGGCAAGGTGAAGGTCGGCGGCGTTCACCGTCGCCTGCGCTGCGGACGAGCCAAGATTGACCACGCCCACGGCCGCGCCGCCGTCAGCCAGCGGCTTGACCCACGTCTCCAGATCGCCGTTCTTCACCGGAGAAGCCTGCTTACCCAGGGCGTCCTGATCGATTGCAATCACTTCCTTGTTGAGCAGGATAGCCTTGGTCGCATCCGTCATGCTGCGGATGTCGTTGCCCGCCAGCAGCGGGGATGCTGTCAGCGCCCACAGGCTCATGTGGCTCCGGTACTCGTCGTCGCTCATGTGCCCGTTGCCGATCTCCAGCATGTCTGGGTCGTTCCAGTGGCCAGGGCCCGCGTAGGGGGCCGTCGGTACCTGCTTCTCAATATTGTCCATCATGCTCTGCCATGCGTCGCGGATGTCGCCCGTGGTGCGCCACAGATTTCCGCCCACATCCCCGCCCCACTTCTCCACGTTGTCCAGCCCGTATTCACAGAGACTGAAAACAATCGGCCGGTGCGTCGCTTCCAGCGCGTCGCCCATCTTCTGGTACACCGCCGGCAGTTGATCGTTCTTGTAGATACTTCCCCCGCTGCACAAGTCGTACTTCAAATAGTCGATGCCCCAGAATGCGAATGTATTCGCGTCCTGCGCCTCGTGTCCATAACTGGCCGGATAGCCCGCGCAGGTTCGCGGCCCGGGTCCCGAATATATTCCCAGCTTCAGTCCCTTGGAATGCACATAGTCCGCCAGCGCCTTCATGTCGGGGAACTTGTGGTTGGACTGGATATTTCCCTCTGCGTCGCGCACGCCTTCCCACGTGTCGTCGATGTTGACGTAGACATAGCCCGCGTCGCGCATTCCGCTGGAAACCATCGCGTCCGCCATGGTCCGCACTGTCGAGTCATCGATCTTGCCGGCAAAGAGATTCCAGCTGTTCCAACCCATCGGCGGAGTCTTGGCCAGTCCGTTGTACGGTACCTGGTGCAACGCCGGTGGCGCAATATAGGCCACTGTGGGAATAGTGTCTTCCGGGCCGGCAGGTGTTGCCACGATTTCGCGGCGGCCGCCCTCCTTGCCATGCAACTCGCCATTCACCAGGTCGCCCACCAGGAACGGCCGCTGCGGACCCCATGGCCCGAAGAGTTCAAAGTGGTTTCCCGTTACCGTCCCTTTCACATCGGCAGAGAAGCCCATCGTTGCCAATGTTCCAGTCAATGCGCTGCCGTCCTGCTTCAACTCCAGAATCGTCTTCTGCTGTTCGCCATTGTCCAGGGTTCTGCCCGGTATCACCCAACGGCCCGTCACGCCCTGGCCATATCCCGGAACCGCCAGCAACGCCAAACAGAACATCAACCCAGCGGCGCTTGCGATAACCGTTCCCAACGCCCCTCGCCTATTTCGTCCTTCTCGCATCGTTTTTCTCCATTCCGCAGGGAAACTTCACTCCACCAGGCCAGAAGACCGTAGCAAGCCAGGCCCAACCTCGCCCTCTCTGCGTGTCGAATTGTATACGATTCCATCCCGGCCGTGCGGCCTCTCAGCTTCCGCCACGTCGCGGTCCGCCGCAACCCCCATGAATACTGGGGACGGTCACTGGGCATGCACACTGAAGGCGTGTCATTCAAGATATGCGCGGAGAGGTTGAATCAATCAATCCGTTGAGTGCGCCGGCGGAGTTGATTTTTGATTCCTAGGCCAGACCTTCCGCTTCTTCCGGCGTGGCCGCCATCCGAAGCACAAGGTCAACACGGGTGATCTTCAACAGGTCCATGATCCGCGGGCTCACTCCAACCGTCATCAACTTGCCGCCCTTGTTCTGGCAATGGACATGATAGTTGACCACCACACCCATCCCCGCCGAATCCATGTACGGCACGCCCGTCAGATCCAGGATGGTCAAAGGTCTCGCCTCGTCGTTGCGCAACTGCGTCTGAAGGTCAAAGATGTTGCGCAGCGTGAGTGGGCCGGTGAGTCGAATGATCATGGTGCCCGGCTTCTTGCCGTCTACACGTTCAACTTGGAGGGGACCGTCGATGGCCATAATCCTCCGAGTATATGAAATAGATCTGCTTGACTCGATGAATATTGAATGAACGTCAGATGAATTCTCATGAGAAGAACCATCTCTGAACTTAGGTTACCAAGTTGAGTTACTTTTCAGGATCTCACTTTGCGCATGCGTGTTATTGACAGCCCCCGCGGAGTTAGATAACTATAGAGCTAACAAAAAGTTGGTGTCATCGCGTTTCCCCCCCGCGAGCCATGGCATCGCCCACGCAATCCTGGTCCCCGCAGAATGGTGGTTGTTCTCCTTTATCCGTTTTCCTTCGTTGGAGGGAAGTCTCGTGCGTTCGAAGCCGGCGGCTTGGCCGCACTCGACAGCCGGTTATAACGGTGCGCAGATGAACGCCGAGAGCGCTTTGCATCGATCGAATTCGGCCTCTTGCCGTTACTTCGACAGTCCATTTGAAGCGGTTGGGCACACAGGTCGTTTCCCCGGTTTGCCCGGTGATGCTAGCCGATTTACAGGCTGATCTTCAGCCACCAACAACGCCCAAGGAGGCGCCATCCAATGAACGTCAAGCTTTCCATCTGGCTTCTCGCAATCACAAGTGGACTCATTCTCCTTGCACGGGTATCGTTTGCCCAGAACGCAAGCACCCAGGTGTTCTCGGCCGTTGACTTGAGGGATTCAATACCGTCCGCGAGCTACACGACGCCGGATCTCTTTAGCACTTCGACGATCAATCTGTTCTGCGGCGCGTCTCCATATGCGCAACTTTCTGGCCCCTTGATGAACTCCGCGGGGACAGTGCCCGTCATGAATGGCAATTCCCTGGTGCCCGGCGGGAACCTGATCGTCGATAACAACCTCCTCGTTACCGTAACGCCCCTGAACCAATCACCTGGGACAACCACGAATGTTTGCACAGGCGGCTACTACCAGGGAGGCGCTCCTGGTCCTACCTCGCCCACCGATACAAACCAGAACTGTTTTAACCTCAATGGGTATGGATCTCCTGCCACAGCGGGGTTTAACCCGAGTCTGCCCCTGCCCAATCCTGGGCCGCTCGATGGAGATGACCCCGACACCTACGTTGCACCTGGCACGGGGCAGACAATTGCCGCCGGTGGAGGAGTTGCACCGATCGATATCAGTTCTCTCCTTGCGCCTGGCGTCTCCAACACCGCACTTCAACAGCAGGCGGTGACCTTCGCTCTGGCGGATTATGGTGGTGGTTACTTCCTCACCAGCTCCTCGATCTTTCTCACCACCAATTGCACCATCGGTGCGGTCACTGGTCCCGCCACGGTGTCCGGCAATACCATCACCACTGGAACGAACACCAACTCCGCGCAGACCTTCACCTTCAATGCCGGGAGCGGAGATACAGTCGGATTTGTCTACGACGTGAGCGCAGCTACCAGCACACTGACTTCCGACTCCCAGACTGTATCTACTCCGCAGACAGGGGATTTGTCGGTCGCCGCAACTCTGTTCCAGTCCGACTTTGTGCCCAGGACATCGTTCGCCACGTCGAACTGCCTCATCCACACCGGCGAGGTGCTGGCCGATGGCGTAACTCCCGCATGCAAACTTTACACGCTCAAATGCACCACCCCGTACGACTCCACTCCTGCCGGTGCTCTTTGCCCTGCTTCTGAGATCGAAAATGAAGTAGTGAAGGATCTCTTCGACGGACCTCCCTTCAGCCTGCAAAGTATCTCCACACCCTTCGGCGTCGTGAATGAAGGCATCGGCTTCCTCATGGCCAGCGACGAGTGGCCCAATACCCCAGCACCACCGGCGAGCGGAAACTGCACCTTCGACCCTGCTTCGAACCTGCAGACCCTGCCTTGCCCACAAAATCTGCTTGTCAGCTTCAGCGGTCCCGGCGGATTCGCCGGCCAGGGACTTACCAGAAATCCAAACTCCACTTTCATCAGTGTCTATGGCGTGCCGGAGGACCATACTTCGGTTTTAATCGCTGGCGCATGGCCCGGAAACTGGGTCAACACATCCACGCCCAAGGTCTACTTCTTAACGCAGGCGCCAAACTTCACCAGGGGCGCCTCGGTTCTCGTGAACGGCAGGCTGAAGCCTCTTCCCAGCGCGGGCAGCTACATTCCCGCCCCCATCGCCAGCCTCACCTATGGCATTACAACCGCCGCCAATCTCCCCTTGCCGATCAATGAGCCCATTATGGCCGACTCTGTCCTGTATACAAAAGCGCCCTGCACATCGCCCCTTCCCACCACAACCACAGAGCCGAACTTCGCGCCGGGTCCGGTAACCCTCGCCTCCCTCCCCGACGGCCAGTACCTGCTCCACTACTACGCGCAGGATTGCGCCGGCACCCAGGAGTTGCAGTTCACTGAGGCCCCGACCAGCGGCATCTGGTCCACCAACTTCTACACCTACCCCGTGAACATTGACACCACGGCTCCTGGGATCGTGAATGACGGCATCAGCGGGACGCCCAAGGTCGGTGGTCCGGCCGCTTACGCCACGTTCACTTGCACTGACTCCGAACCAGGCTCCGGCGTGGTCCTCTGCGGCTCGAACCGTTTCGCAACGCAATCCACCTACAACACCGGTAAGCTGAAGATTCAACTTAACACCAGCTCAGTCGGCAGCAAGAGCCTGACAGTGTATGCCCAGGATGGCGCAGGGAACACTAGCTCAATAGTCATCCCCTACACAGTCGCACCCAGGTAGCAGCACTGAAGATACGCGGCCCGCGCTCCGGACAACCCTCCGGCTCGCGGACCGCCCTTCTTCTGCGTTGACTCCGCCGTCCTGATCTCTCCGCTCAGCTCCTACTCTTCTGAGGCCTCCGGCGCCAGCACCGGGGCAGACAGGGATGTGGTGGATTCCACGCCTGCGGCAAGACGGGTCAGTGTCAGCACCGTGATGTCGTCTTCCTGGCCAAAATCGAGCGCGGCCTGCATCACTTGTTGAGCCGTCGGCCGGGTTGCGAAGAGGGCCTTCATCCGGTCAAAGCCGAACAGCTCCCCCGTCGGGCTCGTAGCCTCGAGCAACCCATCTGTGTAAACGCTCAGCTGGTCTCCCGGCTCCAAATGCATCTTCGTCTCGGTGTAATCCGAGTAGCCGATCAGTCCCAGCGGCAGTGACGCATCCAGCGCGTACTCCTCGCCATTGAGGTAGGGCGGCAGGTGGCCGGCGTTCGCAAATGTGACGTTTCCGTCCAGGTCCAGGCGAAACACAAACCCCGTGGCGAACCCGCCGCTCATCCGTCCCACCAGGCAGCGGTTCAGCGAGGCCAGTATCTTCGCCGGGTCGGTGCTTCCCGCCTCGGCGCGCAGCACGCCCACAATCATCGAGACATTCATTCCCGCCTTCAGCCCTTTGCCGCTCACGTCGCCCAGGGCCACAATCGTTGTGCCATCAGAATTGGGAATGATCTGGAAAAAATCCCCGCCCACCTCCAAAGCCGGTTGGTAGGCGCTCGTTACGGCATAGCCCTCAACGGCGGGTAGCGTCTCTGGCACCAGCACCTGCTGGATCTCCCGCGCGCTCAGAATCTCGCGTTCCATCAGGCTTTGCCGGGCCTGCTGCTCCAGCGCGTATCTGTACACGGCGTACAGAATCGCCGCAAACAACCCCAGCGAGACCACCTTCTCCGGATAAAAGTACACACCCTGAATATGAAACAGAGGATTGTTGATGAAATCGAAGAACGACCAGTGCGTAAAGCGCCGCCCCAGTGCCGAGGCCGCTTCGAGAGTGTAGATCATCTGCAACACCAGCGCGCCAATCGCCACTGTCCAGCGGGACGCATCCTGCTTGTGCCGCAGAGCCAGGAAAATTACGACATACGGAAACGCCTGGATCAGAACAATAAACGTGCTCAGCAGTCCGTCAGCCCACTGCATCCAAAGAGTGGCGTAGGCCCAGAACAAGGCCAGCAGCCCATCGCCGATGCCCGCAGCCATCGCCACCCAGGCAAGCGTCCTTGTCCAGCGCACCAGCCGCGCACTCTCGTGCAGACCCAACAGCCATACCAGAAGAAACCAAAGAGAAACCTGGTACAGCATATAAATCGGCTGGTTCAGCGATCGCGCAACATTCCAGGGGAAGGGAATCCGGAAAAGCCGGTTCAGAACATCCAGGGCAACCGGCGCCGCGGTATACACCGCAACCCAGACGAACAAATGCTCGTTGCGGTTGCGGTACCAAAGAACCACGCAAAGCAGCGCGATAAACACGCGCAACAAAATCAGCCCGTAGTCGAACAGGTCGCCGCTGATGATCTCCCACTCGCGCGCATCCGCTCTCAGAGCAATGGTGTTTGGATCCCCCACCACCGGGGTTGCCACTCCGCCTTCCTCCACCGGATCGAACGCGTCCAGCGGAGCCTTCCACACCCGTATCGCCAGCACGCCCGATGTGTCGCCGCTTAGCGGGATTGCCTTGGGGAAAGATTGGTAATACCACAGCGCGTGGGGAGGCAGCTTGCCATACTGCCCAATCAGCTTCCCATTCCAATACAGCTCATACGCATCTTCCTGGTCCAGGATGAAGACGCTGTACAGGCCGGAATCGCCCGGGGTCGGGACAATCGTCACATGGCGGCGATACCAGGCAAATCCCGTATACGAAGGATGCCCCTGTGCCCCCCACGGGCTGTCGGTCAGAATGGTCTCCCAATGCGAGTCATCCGTCGAGGCCTGCGCCCACTTCAGGTCATCGCCCAGGTGAAATTGCCATGGGCCATCGAGAGGCACAATCCCGTTCCCGATACCGCGCACCACCAGGACTTGCGTTTGAGCCTGTTCTGCTGTTGGTGCAGGTTGCTGCGCCGGCTGCTGGCCAAAGGCCATCGAGCTAACCAGAAGCAGAAGCCCAACTTGTAGGGCGTGGCGAGGATGCACGAGGCGAGAATAACATCCGAGGCGACCATCGAAGAACAGGATTCCGCCCAGCGACTGTCTCCGCCCGCCGCAATTCGGTAGCACATCGGGTGTTCGCGGTCCATTCCGTAATTGACCTGTCGCGATCAACATTTTCGCGCAATCCTTTAGCCGGCGAAACCTGGTGCGAGATCCCGTACTATTAAGCCACGACGATGAATCTCTCCATCTCCTTTTCTTTTCGCTTTTCTGCCGGCCTTTCGGCGCTCGTTGCAGCCTGCGTGTCGATTAGCCTCGCGTCCCCATTCGCCGCGCTCGCACAAATCGCTCAGCCTGCGCAGCTCCACGCGTCAGCGCAAGCCCACGCGTCAGCGCCGGTGCAGCCCGACAGCCGCACCGTTCCCGCTCTCTTCATCAGCGACGTCCACTTCGACCCCTTTCACGACCCCGCCAAAGCGCATCAGCTGGCCGCCGCGCCTGTCGCTGCGTGGAAGCAAATCCTTTCCGCCCCTCCCTCGCCCGATCAGCAGCAAGCCTTCGCCGCGCTGCAGAGCAGTTGTCACGCCAGAGGGGTTGACACGCCATATGCGCTGCTTCGCTCGAGCCTTGAGGCCATGCGCTCCCGCGAGGCCGGCGCGCAATTCATGACGGTCAGCGGCGACCTCATTGCCCACGGCTTCGACTGCCGCTTCAACGCGCTCTTTCCGGCCTCCACGCCCGAGGACGATCAGGCCTTCGTCCTAAAGACTATTGAATTCGTCCTCGCGGAACTGCGCGCATCCTTCCCCGGCTTGCCCGTCTACGTGGCCCTCGGCAATCACGACTCCGGTTGCGGCGACTATCAACTCGATGCCGGAAGCAGCTTCCTTGCCCAGACCGGCAAAATCATTGCGGAAGCCTTACCCCCATCCGAGCGGCAAAACGCGCTCAACCAGTTTGAAGCGGGAGGGTATTACAGCCTGACCATGGCGCCGCCCATGCGCGGCACCCGCCTCATCGTGGTCAATGATGTATTTCTCTCTCCCAATTACAAAACCTGTGCCGGAAACGCTGACCCCACCCCCGCCACTGTCGAAATGACCTGGCTCGAGCAGCAACTGGCCGAGGCGCGCCAGTCGGGGCAGAAGGTCTGGGTCATGGGCCACATTCCCCCCGGCATCGACCCCTACTCAACGGCCTCGAAGTTCAGAGATGTTTGCAATGGAGGCGCGCCGGTCCAGTTCTTGTCGTCCGATCGAATGGCCGATCTTCTCGTCCAGTATGCCGACGTGGTGCGGCTCGGAATCTTCGCCCATACGCACATGGATGAAATGCGCCTGCTCAAGCCCGAGTCCGCCGAACCGCCGCAATCGGATCCGCGCCTCGTGGCCATCAAGATTGTCCCGTCCATCTCCCCCGTTGACGGCAACAATCCCTCATTTGTCGTTGCCCGCGTCAACCCGTCCTCCGCAATTCTCGACGACTACGAGGTGATTGCCGCTTCAAACCAGACCGGCGTGGCCGCCAAATGGGCTAAAGAGTACGACTACGCCCAGACCTACCACGAGCCTGAGTTCTCCTCCGCAACGCTCAGCAAATTGATCGCCCAATTCAAGGCAGACGCGAACGCGAGCACCGCCGAAAGCCAGGCCTACATTCGCGATTACTTCGTCGGCGACCTCTCTCGCGAACTCAGCCCGTTCTGGTCGCAATACGTTTGCGCCGTCCAAAACCACACCGCCAGGGCATTTGATGCGTGTGTCTGCTCTGCCGGAAACTGAGATCGAGCTATCCATGAGGGTCAAATCGCAAATGCGTTGTCATCAGGAGCCAAGCGCAGCGCAGTCGAAGGCCCCGACGATGTTCTTCGTTCACGCCTATAGAGATATTCTTGAAGTTGGACGCCGATGGCCCAGCCCGCCGTCACGCACTCCAAGCTCGTTAAGGATTAAGACACAATGAACCAAATGCCGCTCTTGCCGCATCCTTCTATTGAGAGGTCGAAATGATCTTCCTGACCCGGCGCGCGACCTTTTCAGCTTCGCACTACTACTGGAACCAGAACTGGACGCCGGAAAAGAACCAGCAGGTCTTCGGCCGCTGCGCTAACCGCAATGGCCACGGCCACAACTATACCCTCGAGGTCACCGTTCAGGGCCGACCCGATCCGGTCACAGGTTTTGTGGTCGATCTCAAGTGGCTCAAGGACGTCATCGAACAGAATGTTCTATCCGCCTACGACCATCGCCACCTCAATCTTGAAGTCCCGGAGTTTGCCGATTCCAAACTCATGCCCACCACTGAGAACATCGCCATAGCCGCATGGAACCGCATCCAGCCGGCCATCCAGTCCGCAGCCGGCGCCCGCCTCACCGCGGTCCGCATCTATGAGACCCCCGAGATCTTTGCCGAGTACCGGGGTGGCCTGTGAGCGCAAAGGCATATTTTGGCCGCCGTTACACCATCAGCGCCAGCCACCGTCTGCACGCCTCCTCCCTTACGCCGGAGCAGAATCAGGCAGCCTACGGCAAGTGCAATAACCCCCACGGCCATGGCCACAACTACGTCGTTGAAGTGCTGGTCAGCGGTCCGGTCGAAACCGCAACCGGCATGGTCGTCGATCTCAAGGCGCTCGATCAAGTCGTACAAAAAAAAGTAACCGATCGCTTCGACCACATGAATCTGAATCTCGATCCGCTGTTTGCCAATCGCGTGCCGACCACTGAGAATCTATGTATAGCGGTCTTTTGGCTGTTGAAGGATGCGCTGCCCGCCGGTCAACTCGAGCATGTGCGCGTGGAAGAGACCGAGAACAATTTTTTCGAGTGTCATCACGCGGGCGGATTCAACCCCTGAACCATGCACTTCATAAGCGCCCACAGCCTGAAACTCCGCGGTAGTTTTTCTTCCCCAATACGAGAGGATCAAAAAAATGGCACAGCCGATCGCAGCAGTGAGCAAGCCAATGCGCAGAGCAGTCCAGATCGACGAGGGCCTCGCCGGCGTCAGCACCCAGGAGATGTATCGCGAAATCCTCAGCCGGCTGGGCGAGGACCCGGGCCGCGACGGTCTCATCTCCACCCCCGCCCGCGTAGAGAGGTCCATGGCCTTCCTCACCAAGGGCTACGCTGAAGATCCGGGCCGCATCCTGCGCGAAGCCATGTTCGATGTGGAATACGACGAGATGGTCATCGTCAAAGACATTGAGATGTTCTCCTTGTGCGAACATCACATGCTGCCTTTCTTCGGCAAGGTGCACGTCGCCTACATTCCCAAGGGCAAAGTCATTGGGCTCTCCAAAATTCCCCGCCTGGTTGAGGTCTTTGCGCGCCGTCTGCAGGTGCAGGAGCGCCTCACGCGCCAGATCGCCGACGCTATTCAGGAGGCCATCGCGCCCCAGGGTGTTGGCGTCGTCATCGAGGCTCGCCACCTGTGCATGATGATGCGTGGCATCGAGAAGCAGCACTCCTCCACGGTCACCAGCGCCATGGTAGGCTGCTTCCGCCAAAAAGAGACGCGCACCGAATTTCTGTCCCTGGTCCGCCAACCCTAGTAAGACCCGGCAGCAAGCGTGAATGGTTTACTGGTAATCGACAAGCCCGCAGGAATCACCAGCCACGATGTGGTCAATCGCCTGCGCAAAATCACCAGCGAAAAGTCGATTGGTCACCTCGGCACGCTCGATCCCATGGCCACCGGCGTGTTGCCCTTGCTGCTCGGCAAATATACGCGCCTCGCACAATACTTTTCCTCCGCCGAGAAGGCCTACACTGGAACCTTCCGCTTCGGATTCGCGACCGACACCTACGACAAAGAAGGACAGCCCGCCGGCCCCGACCTCTGGCCTGCCCTGGGCGCAGCCTTGACGCTCGAACAGGTGCGCGCATCGGCCGCAACGTTCATGGGCGAGACCGAGCAGATGCCGCCTCCTTACTCGGCAAAGAAAATCGCGGGAACCCCCGCCTACAAATTGGCACGCGAAGGCAAGAGCGTCGATCTCAAGCCGGCCAAAGTCCATATCGCCGCATTTCAGATCCTCGCCCTTGAAGCCGCTGAAGTGTCTTTCTCCATGTCCATCAGCGCTGGCGGATATGTGCGCTCTGTGGCCCATGAAATGGGCCATGCGCTCGGCTGTGGTGCGCATCTGAGCCAACTGCGCCGCACAAAAGCGGGAGTCTTTACCCTCGCGGAGGCGCACACCCTTGAGCAGTTGCAACCGCTCGCGGGCAACCCTGAAGCTCTCGAGTTGCTGTGCCTGCATCCGCGCACCCTGTTGCCTGAAATGCCCGCCGTCACCGGCGATGCGCATGCTCTGGGACGGTTGCGCAACGGCGCGCAGGCCAACCTGCCCGAGTTTTCCCAGTCCTCCTTGGTGAAGGTCTTCGCCGGCCAGCGAGAACTAGCCGGCATCGCCAAAAGAATCGCCGGCACGCTCTTTCAACCCGTAGTCGTCCTGGGATAAAACCCGCCAGCCCTGGAGCCTGGTAGTCCCTTGTTCCTGGTCTCTAGCAGTCCCTTGTCACTGTTCCCCAGTCCCTGTTCCTGGCTCTTCTCAGTGCGCCAGAAAGTAAACCCCAATGCAAACCAGCACTGCCGCGGTCCAACGGCGGCGGTCTACATTCTCTTTAAGAAAAATCTTGGCGGCAATTGCATTCGTGACCAGGGTGAGCGAGGCAGATGCCGGGGCGACCAGGCTCAGGTCCAGATGATTCAGTGCGTAGAGCAGCGCGCCGAAGTTAAATGCCAGAAAGGTGACCCCGGCAAAGAACAGCGGGCGAGAAAGGACCGCGCGGATTGCGCCCATCAGTCCCGAACGGGCGCGAATCTCGTCTAGGTCCCCGAGGGACTTCATGGCTGCGGCGATCATGACCTCACCAACGGTGGAGGCGAGCACAATCGTGGCGATCATCGCGGTGGCTGCCCAGGGGCCCGGATGCGTTTCAGCCAGAGAGGTGGAGTGAGCCAGCATCATTTTCCCTGCTCCCCATCCAACACTTCGGCCGCGGCATGGATCGCCCCCGATTGCGCACCGGTCGCGGGTAGTTCGGTCAACGAGGGGCCTTGCGAAACGAAACCCACGCCCACCGTGATGAGCACAATTCCTATCCATCGTTCGAGTGATATGGGTTCGTGCAGCCAGAAGCGGGCCAGCAGAGCAATGAACACATAGCCAAAGGCAGTAGCTGGCAGCACGAAGGTAAGGTCAGCCCAGGAGAGCGCAGTGAGATAGCTGGCGAAGAAGCCAATGAGCAGCAGTATGCCCATGGCAATCCAGGGGGTGAAGATTGCGGCGATGATCGAACCTGGGTGATGGAGGGAGATGGAGGGATAGCTGGTCATGCCACGGGACAAAAAGGTGTCACCCAAAGGGCCGCAAATGGCGATCAGCAACAGAACCATATATTGCCACGCCGAGAACTTCTTTTGAGCCATCGTCAGATTGACTTTCTGGGTAAGTCGACAAAGTTGAAGTCGACCTGCCTAAGAGAGCAGGGCGATTCGCCTCTTCCACTTCATTACGAACGTCCCTCGCGCTTTTGAGCGATGACCATTCCGCGTGGAGTCGAGAGCAGGACGACCGAAAGCAGGCCTTCCTGTTCCAGGCGCAGAACGGCGTCGCGCACCACCTTGAAGGTGGAACTCGCGTCATGCACCAGTACTAGGCCGCGCGGCTTGATCTGCGGGAGAAAGCGGCGTATTTCGCTCTCGCGAATTTTCAGATCGCTGTCACTGAACAGAATGTCGATACTTCCTTCAACAACGGTGTCCAGACTGGAGGCGTTGCGGTACTCAATCCATTCGCCCAATCCGGAGGCATCGATATTCTGTTTTGCTTTGGCGAAGACCAGAGGATCGTACTCGATGGTGATGATCCTGCCGAAGCCGTTGGCTCTCATGCCTTCCGCCATCCTCATGGCGCTGTGGCCGACAAAGGTGCCGGTCTCCAAAACCACATCCGGCTTCACGGTCATAATGAACGACTTGAGAAAATCCAGTACCTCGGCTTCCGCGCTTTGCGCGTCGAGCATGTGCCATCTGTCCGGATGGGGGCATTCCGGTGTGGGGGCGACGTATTCCGATTGCGTGTACTCACCGACCATATCAATCCTATCGAGGATGCGATGTTCTTCATGTCCCCTTAGAAAGGTGGGCAGTATGCTTCCCAGGACGACGCCACCGATAAGGATGGGTAGGGCGATGCTCATCACCAGAGGCCTATTCCAGGTGGCGTGAAAAATCAATGCCGCGATGACCTGATATATGCCAAGCAGCATAGCTCCTTCAGCAAAGACAATTCCCGCCGGCCGTTGCAACTGCATCTGGCGTTTGCCTTCAGCCCAAAGAAACAGGATCGCAACAACCGAGGCAGCAACGGCAAGCGTTGCCGGGGTAATCAGGATGTCAGATGGCGCATCGTGTGGCGAAACCATCAGAAGAGCGACTGCGATCCCAACGCCGATGGACACAGCGCCAACGTCCAGAAAGGAGAGCAGGTTCCGGATTGAACTGAAATTAAGGCGCAGTTTACGGCGGCGAACATCGGTTTTCCAGCAAAAACCAGCAGCGATGAGGGCCAGAACGGCAATCATGGAAAAAGTCAATGAAGGTGACATATCCTCAAATCTTTTCGTACTTCGGGCTCCCTATCGGGAGTCCCGAATTTCTGAAACTCAATCGTTCAGCTAGGCACCGTCCTGAACAACGCCACGATTCAGGCCACAGGTGTTCCATCTCCGCGACTCTTTTGAAGTGAAGGTGGATTGAAGGCTCATCGTGCGGCGGCCGATCAACACTTGGATCAGCCGCTGCACGCAGAAATGCATCACATTAGCCGCGAGCGTTGTTATGCCCCTGCGCTCACGGGCGCCGGCGGCTTGCCCTGCTGGCTGCGCGTCTGCTTCACCTGTTTGTTGCGCTGAGCACGCAGCTTCATAAACGACTTGGCCTCCACGTAAAGCCGCGGAATATCGCGGTTCACGATCGCCTTCCACACCACGCGGAAAGCTGCCTTGGGCCTGAAGTAGTACTCATCGTAGAAGCGGTGCACCATCTCCATCACGTAGTCGACCGGCAGTCCGGGATATTCGATGTGCGCCATCTGGTGGCCGCCCCCGTCCTCCATTTTCTCGTTGGTGATGAATCCGTTTTTGGCGGCGAACTCGTAGAACTCCGTTCCCGGATACGCATGCGCGATTGAAACCTGGATGGTCTCGCAATCCAGGCCTTTCGCAAAGTTGATCGTGTTGCGAATCGACTCCTTAGTCTCCCCGGGCAAGCCGAGAATAAAGTCGGCATGAATGGTGAGGCCCAGCGCGTGGCAGTCGCGCACAAAGTCTCTGGCGCGCTCCACGGTTGCGCCCTTTTTGATGTTCTTCAAAATCTGCGGATCGCCGGACTCAAAGCCCACGATCAGCAATCGGCAGCCGGCTTCTCTCATCGCCTTCAGCGTGTCGTAGTCAGTCGTCACTCGAGATGTGCAGCTCCAGGTCAGATTCAGCGGCTTCAGCTTCTCGCACAGTTCAATCGTGCGCGCCTTTTGAATGTTGAAGGTGTCGTCGTCAAAAAAGAACTCCTTCACGGCAGGGAAGTTCTTCTTGGCCCACGCCAGTTCCGCAGCCACATCGTCGGTGGAGCGTTTGCGCCACGCATGTCCGCTCAGCGTCTGCGGCCATAGGCAAAACGTGCACTGCGCCGGGCAGCCCCGCGTGGAATAGAGAGCGATGTAGGGGTGCAGCAGGAAGGGCACGTTGTAGCGCGTCACGTCCATGTCGCGCTTGTAAATCTTCGTAGCCCACGGCATCGCATCCAGGTCTTCAATCTGCGGCCGATCGGAATTGTGCACAACCTTGCCGTCCTGCTTGTAGCTGATCCCCAGAATCTCGCCGAGCGGCTTGCCCTGGGCAAACTCGACCACGGAGTAATCGAACTCGCGGCGGCAGATAAAGTCCAGGGCCGCGCATTCGTTCAACGCGCGGTCGGGATCGGTCGTCACCGGCGGTCCCACAAACGCAATCCGGATCGACGGATTGGCTGCCTTGATCGCTTCGGCCAGCCGCTGGTCGCCTGACCAGCCCACCGTCGACGTAAACAGCACAAGGAACTCGAAATCCTTACAAATATTGATGGTTTCCTCGGCGGAGACGTGGTGCGGCGGCGCATCAAGCACGCGCGAACCCTCCAGAAGGCCAGCCGGGTAGGTCAGCCAGACCGGGTACCAGTAGGACTCAATCTCGCGCGTTGCGGGCCAGCGCGAACTTGCGCCACCGTCGAAATTCTTGAACGAAGGCGGATTCAGGAGCAGCGTTTTCAAAGGCATAGGCATCCCTTTAATTCTAACATCAGGCCAGTTTTTCAGCCGTTTTCCCGAGAATTATCTGAGGAGCAGAACGTCTCCCGATAGACGTTGATTTAGAAGGCCTTACGCGCATCGAGGCGCCTGGAGTCAGTTGCAAATTATGGACCGGTCACTCCACAGTTCATAGGAGGCTCCAGCGACAGCCCTCCTCACTTCCCATGCAATTCGTTCAGCCAGTCCTCCATGTGCCCCAGGGCTCTCAGCAGGTTCAGCCGGGCTTTGCTCAGGTCCAGGCCGGCTTCGAGCGCCTCATCAAAGTTCTGCCGTTCGTTGATCCGGGCTTGTTGCTCGGCTTTGGGAGACAGTTGCGGCGTCGCGTTCGGTCCGCTTTCCGCCCCGTTCCCAAGCTCCAGTTGCGTCAGCACCGTCTTCAACTGCTCTTCAGCAATCTGCCGCTTCAGGTCCGCCACCTCGGCCTGTGCATCCAACTCCTGCAACGTCCCGTTCAGTGTCGCAATCTGCACGTCGTTCTGACGCTCGGCCTGCTCGGCCTCAACTTTGGCCCGCAGCGCATCGGCCGCTGATTCCTTCGCCCTGGCGCGCAACCGAAGATCGAACACCGGCAACTGGATGTTGAAGCCCGAACTGAAGTCGTTGGTCGGAAGAGGGCGATTGTAAAACTCATTCACATAATTCAGCAGCGTCGTGTTGCGGTTGTAAAGAACGCCGAAGGCGATCTGCGGAACCCATAGACTTTCAGCGTCGGCTTTCTCCGCCTTCTGTCTCGATCGAGCCAGCATCTGCGCTGACTCGACTTCCGGCGTCGTTCGTGGCGCTTCGTCGGCCGTCAGCGCTGGAATCTCCGGAATGCTGGCCGGATCGGGCACAATCGAAGCCAATGGCAGTCCGGTAAGCGTGCTCAGTTGCTTGGCGAGCGTGCCCGCGCGCGTCCGAAGATGCAGGCGCTTCAGTTTTAGCTGGGCCTCCGTCAATCGAGCTTCAAGAAGATCGCTTAATGGATCCACGCCGGCCTCGGTGCGTTGCTGCTCAATCTCCACCAGCCTGCTCGCATAGGTCTCCTGCTGCTGTGCAGAGTCCAGTTCGCGATCCACGCAGTCCAACTCGATGTAGTCCGTCGAGGCGTCCAGCGCTGCCTGCTCCCGCGCATCGTTTTCGTTCAGTTGGGCTGCCTTTAATCCCGCTCGCGCCGCCTGGATGTGGCGGATTTGCGGCAAGCTGAAGACCATCGATTGCACGGTCCCATCCCAGATCGTCGGTAGATTTCCGGTAAAGCCTACCTCGGGAAACGCGGGAAGGCCCGAACCGAACGTCAACGACGGCATGAAAACATCCTTGGTTTGCGACAGCTCCGCCCGTGCCTTCAAAACATCCGTATCGGCCAGCTTCACTGCACTGCTGTTCTGCTGTGCCAGCTCCACGATGGTGTGCAACGACACCTGGGACGGCAAAAGCGCGGACGCGCCCCCAAGAACCAGCCCAACCGCGGCTTTCCTCCAGGCTGCCTTCGATTTGTGTCCTCTTCTCACCCGCGAATTTCCTGTCACAATCTCTCGTCCAGTGCCGGTTTGTAATTGTGGGCCAGGGCGAGCGCCGCCGCCAGCTCCCGATGCGCCCCCGCTTCATCGCCCAGTTGTTCCTTCAGCCGTGCCAGCCTCAGGTGCGCCTCAAACGCCGGGCCCTCCTCGGTCTTAAACTGACTGGCCAGATAGTCTTCCAGCATTTTTGCCGCCAGTACCGGGTCCCGGTGGGTCTCGATCAGCAGCCCCGCCCCGTCATAGAGCGCAACGGGCGAGCGCTTGTCCCGCTCCTCTGCGCTCACCGAACTGTGGATCGCCGACTCCATCTCCTCCCACTGTCCCCTGCGCCGATAAAAGCCGGCCAGCGACGCCCAGTAGGGAGCCTGATGCGGGGCCCTCGCAATCGCCGCCTTCCACTCCCGCTCCGCCGTGCCGTAGTCCTTGCGGTGCTCGGCTATCTCCGCCAGCAACTCGTGGGCCCGCGCTCCATCCAGTCTCTCCAGTTGCGCGGCCACTTGTTCCGCCTTGTCGATGCCACCTCCCACAATGCCCGGAGCCTCTTCGTAAAACTCGCCCACATCTGATAGCGCTTCTCGATTGCGCGGATCCAGCTGCGCCGCTGTCTCAAACTCCACGCGCACCCGTTTGCCCAGCGAATACGCGGTCAAAAACGATGCCCGGTCCGCCTTGGCCCCCAACGCGCGGCCCAGCCAATCGTGATAGACGGAGTTGCCCGCCTCCAGTTGCACGGCCTCCTCACACTCGTCGGCCGCCTGATTCCAATCCCCAAGCGCGTAGTGCACCCGGCAAGCCAGGTTTCGCGCCTCGGCCAGATCTCGACCGCCCTGCGGCAGCGAGTTCAGCAGCCCCAGTGACTTGTCTGCTTCGCCGGCTTGCAAGGCCTGGTTGGCCTGGGCCAGCGTCGCGCTCACTCCCACTCCCTGCGCAGACGCCGGGGCCGGAATCAGGGCTCCCGGCATTCCCAGCGCGAACCCCATGGCCGCCGCGCCGATTTGCGTCAAGACACAGGTCAAGGCACAACTCAAGGCACAACCTTGATTGGAACGCCTTCCTGCATCGGCGGTCCGCTCGTGGTTCCGGTGGCCACTGTGTCCCCGTCCTTCAGCCCGCTCAGAATCGCCACCCGCGTCAGGTTCACGATGCCCGGCGTCACCGGCGTGCGCACCAGGCTGTCGCCCACAATTTTGAACACGTAAGCCTGGCCATTGCGCGACAACAACGCCTCACGCGGAATGCTCAGCGCATTGGGCTCGCTTGAGGTCGTCACCGTGACGTTTACGTTCGTATCCGGAAGCAGCACACTGTCGGCGTCATCAATGCTCACCACTACTTCGCCCACGTTCCGCGTCCCATAGGTGACCACCGTTACCGGCGCGCGCACCACATGTCCGTGCCATTCCCGGCCCGGTCTGGCGTCCCACTTGATCACAATCGCCTGTCCCGCTGCCAGGTGTCCGATGTCCGGCTCGTCGAAGTAAGCCCGCACCTGCTCATGAGTCAGGTCGGCGAGCTCCAGCAACAGTTTCCCCTGCTCGGCGAACTCCGTGCGCGCTCCATCCACGCCGTAAACGGTTCCCGCCACAGTGGCATGAATCACTGTCTGCGCCACCACCTCGCGCGCTGCCGCCAGGTTTGCCTCCGCGTCGGTCAGTGCGGCCTGCGCCCTTGCTACCTCTGGCGGCGAATAGCGGTCGTTGGCGCTCTCTTCGGAGGCCTTCAGGCTGGTTTCCGCCGTCTGCAATCGCTCCCGCGCCGCGTTCACTTCGCTGGCTGAAGCCGCCCCGGTCGCCTGCAGCTTCTCGAGCGCCGCCAGATCGTGCTGGGCCTGGTCGCCCTCCAGCCGGGCGCGCGCAATGTCCGCTGCCGACATCTGCCGCTGTTCCTGGGTTCCGTTATGGGTGGCCGCAAAAAGCGCTGCCTGGGCTGACTTCACGCCGCTCTCCGCGCCGGCCTCACGCGCTCGCGCATCCATGTCGTCCAAAACCATCAGCAGCTTGCCTGCCCGCACCTTGTCGCCGGGCTGTACGTATACGGCTTTCACCGTCGTCGCAATAGGGCTGTAGAACTGGTAATTCACCACCGGTTCCACCTTGCCGTTGGTGCTGATCGTGTTCCGCAACACCTCGTGATCTACCGCGGCTGCGCGCACTTCCAGCCGGCCCCGAAGCAAGTACCGCGTCGCGAAGAACACCAGCACCAGCACGATCGCCAGGCTCCTCCATAACCACAATCGGAGCCGGTATGATTTCTTTTTCGCTTCTACCATTTACCTAACCAGAGTCAGTATATAAGACTCAACAACATGGCCCCGCGCACCAGGAAATTATCCGCAGCCGATGCGCCCTCCTTCACACCCCCCGCACATCCCGCTCCCTCGTACAATGTCGTCATGGCACCTGAATCCCGCAATCACCCGCGCTACACCGACGAGCACGCCAAAGCCGGCCTCGATTTCCGCTTTCCCGCCATTGAAACCTGGCAAAACCAGTTTCCCGGCTACGAAATCCTCATCGACGACCCCGAATTGACCTCCGTCTGCCCCAAAACCGGCCTTCCGGACTTCGGTCTTCTCACTATTCGCTACATGCCCCGCGAACGTTGCCTTGAACTCAAATCTCTCAAGGAGTACCTGTTCAGCTACCGCAACCTCGGCATCTTTCAGGAAAACATCGTCAACCAGGTCCTCAACGATGTGGTCAAAGCCTGCGACCCGGTCTGGGCCGTCGTGCGCGGCGAATTCCGTCCCCGCGGCGGCATCGGCACCACGGTCGAGGCAAAATACCCTCGTCCTACCGCCTGAGCCAGTCTCAAATGATTCAGGCCAGAATGACCCGGGCCGGAAAAGCTGAACTGCAACCGTCCTCTGTGGTATTCGTTGTACTTCTCGCGCCGAGATCACATTCCTACGCACATGCCGACAGCCTCTCCATCGCCCCGCTCCCGCTTCAACCCCGCCCTGGGCACCTTTCTGCTGCTCATCGGCCTCAACCTGATCAACTTCGTTGACCGCTATATTCTCCCCGGCGCTCAACCCCTCATCCAGCGTGAATTCCACTCCACCGACCAGCAGATGGGCGCGCTCACCACCGCCATGTTCTTCTTTTACATGTGCGCCGCGCCCCTCACCGGCTGGCTCGGCGACCGCTACGCCCGCAAGCCCCTCATCATCACCGGCGCCATCCTCTGGAGCCTGGCCACGCTCGGCACCGTCTGGGTGCACAGCTACTGGACCTTCTACATCCGCCAGGGATTTGTGGGCGTAGGCGAGGCCACCTTCAGCATCTTTGCCCCCGCCGTGCTGGCCGACTTCTATCCCGAGCGCGACCGTAATCGCATCCTCTCCATCTTCTATCTCGCCATCCCCGTCGGCGCGGCCTTAGGCTATCTGGCAGGCGGGGAACTGGGCACCCACTGGGGCTGGCGCGCCCCGTTTCTCATCTGCTCCATTCCCGGCCTCGTCATCGCCGCGCTTTACATGGGGCTGGGCAAGGAGCCGGTGCGCGGCTCATCGGACCATCTGCGCCGCACGGCCGATCGCTCCACGGTTCTCGGACTCTTCCGCAACCCCGCCTTCCTCACCGCCACCATGGGCCTGGCCACGCTCACCTTTGCCATGGGCGGCATCTCCGCCTGGATGCCCACCTTTCTCCATCGCTCCGTCGGCCTGTCGGTGGCCAACTCCAGCCTCGCCGTCAGCGCCATCACCGTCGTCGACGGCATCGCAGGAACCCTCACCGGGGGATGGCTGGCGCAGATCTGGCTCCGCTCCAACCACCGTGCCCTCTACCTGATCTCGTTCTGGAGCGTGCTTCTCACCCTGCCCTGTGGAGCACTGGTCTTCTTCGGCCCGCGCCCCCTCACCATTCCCGCCCTCTTTCTCGCCGAGTTCTTTCTCTTCCTCAACACCGGCCCGCTTAACGCCGCCATCGTCAACTCGGTCTCCGCTCCGGTGCGCGCCACCGCCATCTCCATCAACCTGTTCTGCATCCACTTCTTCGGCGACACGTTTTCCCCGCAGATCATCGGCGCCATCTCTGACCGCTCCAACCTGAGCATCGGCCTCGGCGCAACCCTCATCTTCCTGGTCATCTCCGCCCTCATCTTGCGCACAGGCGCCCGCTTCGCGCCTCCACTGGAAGAGCCCGTCTGACAAGAGGCCGCATCGACGCTCATCGCGCTTTTAAGCTATTGATAAATAAAAATGAAATGTCATCGGGAGCGAAGTCGAAAGATCTGCCGTTGTCTTCCAGAGGGGGGGCGGCTACTTCTCTGTCCGCGTCTCCCGATCCTTCGAATTCATAAACGCCCGTCCGCTACCTTGCGAGCGCAAATTAGGGTCTTCGACCGGAGGCCTGTTCTCCCCGGCATCGAATCCCCGCGCCAGCAGCGGGTTGGGCCTGAACTTCGGCGGACCGCCGTAGAACTGCCGCGCGTGGCTCAGCACCATCCCCGCGCGTCCATGCATCGGCTGCACAATCCCCCGGACGCGCACGTCCATGTTCTTGTATTTGAGCAGCTCGCCCACCTCGTCGCGGTCCTCCCACAGGCTCACGATGGTGAACCGGCAGTCCGCGTCCGGCGTCTCCGGCGCGCATACATCCAGAAAGCGCATTCCGTCCGGCAGTTCCACAACGTCATAAATGTGCGCCGAGACGCACACATCCTTGTTCAGCATCTTCGTGGCTTCGTCGGCGGTCACGCACGGCTTTTGCCCGCCGGCAAACGCCAGCCCGTGCGCACACAGAACCAAGAGCGCAAGCCAGCAAAACCGGCGCAACGTCATCGCCACTCTCCCCGGGGAATGTGAGCAAGATTAGCGCGAATCTGCGGGAAAGCGAAGTGCGCGCGGACACGGTTGGCAATCAAACAGAGAGCACGGCACAGTCCTGATCCCTGTTCACTCACCCCTGATCCCTGACCCCTGATCCCTGACTGACCCGTGGCCACGGTTCACTGCCCGTTGTGGCTTACCGCACTCCCGCCAGCTCTTCGCTTTTGGCGCCCTGCCCGTAGTGGCTTTTCACGTAGCGGTCAAGAATCTCCTTGAACTCCGCCACAATCGTGTCGCCTTTCAGCGTCACCGCCAGCTTGCCGTCAATGTAAACCGGCGCTTTGGGCTCCTCGAACGTTCCCGGCAAACTGATGCCGAGGTTCGCATGCTTTGACTCGCCGGGCCCGTTGACCACGCAGCCCATCACCGCCAGCCTCAACCCCTCCACGCCGGGATACGCCTTCCGCCACTCCGGCATCGAGGCGCGCAGGTAGCTTTGAATCTGCTCCGCTAGCTCCTGAAAGTAGGTGCTGGTGGTCCGCCCGCAGCCGGGGCAACTGGTCACCTGCGGCATAAAGCTGCGAATCGAGAGCGACTGCAGAATCTGCTGCGCGGCTTGCACCTCTTCGGTGCGGTCGCCGCCCGGCTTCGGCGTCAGGCTTACGCGGATCGTGTCGCCAATGCCCGCCAGCAGCAGCGGCGCCAGGCCCGCCGTCGACGCAATCAACCCCTTGGCTCCCATCCCCGCCTCGGTCAGCCCCAGGTGCAGCGCGTAGTCCGAGCGCGCACCCAGGTTGGTGTAGACGTCCAACAGGTCGCGTACCCCGCTCACCTTGGCCGACAGGATGATCATGTCGTGCCCCAGCCCGTAGTGTTTGGCGGCCTTGGCGGAGTCCAGCGCACTCACCACCATCGCTTCCATCATCACGTCGCGCGCCGGCAGCGGTTCCGCTTTCTTACTGTTCTCGTCCATCATCCGCGTCAGCAGAGACTGGTCCAGCGAACCCCAGTTCACGCCGATCCGCACCGGCTTATGGTTTTCGACTGCGCACTCCACCATGATGCGGAAATTGTCGTCGTTCTTGCGCCCCACCGACACGTTGCCGGGATTGATCCGGTACTTGGCCAGCGCGCGCGCCGTGGCTGGATACTTCTTGAGCAGCAGATGCCCGTTGTAGTGGAAGTCGCCCACGATCGGCACCGTCACGCCGCGCTTGTCCAAGCCCTCCACAATCGCGGGCACAGCGGCCGCGGCGTCCTCGTTGTTCACCGTGACGCGCACAATCTCCGAACCCGCCGCCGCCAGCGCCGCAACCTGCTCGATGGTTCCCGCAATGTCGGCCGTGTCGGTGTTGGTCATCGACTGCACCACCACCGGAACCTCCCAGCCCACGCTTACCTGCCCGATTTTGACCGTTGGCGTTTTCCTGCGATGAATCTCAGCCATACATCCAGTTTACCCGCAGTTTGGCCCACGGCAACGCCCTAATCCTTCACACGTACTAGGTGCGTGTCGGGCATAGCGTTTTGCCGAGGGCGATTCAGCGGTATGCTGGGCTGGAGTTCGAACTGGGACGCGCAGGCAGTAATCCTGTTGGTGGCTTATAGCCAGCTTTCTGTGCC
>Ga0181520_10003368_pt1 | contig 28220 bp, 26 predicted proteins | sample PEATcosm2014_Bin_29_FD_132451 | JGI IMG/M metagenome (GOLD analysis project Ga0181520, IMG submission 132451) | Peatland microbial communities from MTU Mesocosm Facility, Houghton, MI, USA - PEATcosm2014_Bin02_30_metaG | ecosystem: Environmental > Terrestrial > Soil > Wetlands > Peat | place...
CCATGGACTTGTGCAGTGTCAGGCATGTCCCCGGTTCAATCTGTCAGGCATGTCCCCGGTCTGTACCAGGGGTACCCCCCCCTCCCCCCCTAAAATATATATTTTGACGTAAAGATTTTGCAGGTAATTAATTAGTAACGAGGCCGTTGAGGGTTTCCCGATATGCGATTGCCCTGGCGGTTCACTGCGTGGCCCGTGGCATTTGAGAGACCAACAATCCCATGCGCCAAGCGCGTCCGCCTGAACGGCAAGTCCCCGCCGTAGCTGGCATTTACAATAGAACCGTGCAACCCGAGAATTCTTCGCCCATCATCCTCGCCGAAAATCTGACCAAGATTTATGCGGCGGGCCGAATCCAGGTCACCGCGGTGCGCTCGGTTTCGCTCGCCGTCGAGCGTGGCGAGTTTCTCGCCATCGTCGGACCCTCGGGTTCCGGCAAGTCCACGCTCTTTTATCTGTTGGGCGGGCTGACGCAGGCCACCGAAGGCCGAGTCGTGATCGACGGCATCGACTTCGCCCAGCTCTCCGACGCCCAGCGCACCCGTCTGCGCAAGCACCGCATAGGCTTTGTCTTCCAGAAGTTCAACCTGCTGCCTACCCTTTCGGCGATGGGCAATATCGAGATCGCCTACCAGGTGAGCGGGCGCGCCAAAGGTGAAAACAAGCAGCCTTTGGACCGGGCTTATCTTGACCACCTGAGCGATATGCTGGCGATCCAGGGGCGTCTGCAGCACCGCCCCTCGGAGCTGAGCGGCGGCGAGCAGCAGCGTGTGGCCATCGCCCGCGCGCTCATCACCCGCCCCGCCATCGTGCTGGCCGACGAGCCAACCGGCAATCTGGACACCAAAAGCTCTGACGCGGTGCTCGATATGCTGCTGCGCTCGAACCGCGAACTGGGCCAGACCACGCTGATGATTACCCACAATCCCGAGGCGGCCTCGATAGCCGGCCGTATCCTATATATGCGCGACGGAGAGATTGTGCGAGAAGAAAAAGGCGCTCGGTCAGCCGCATCGCAAGCAGCTTCCGGTTCCGAAGTTGCACGTGCGGGCGCGGCGTTATCCGGCGCCGGAGGGGCAGCGGTTTGACCGGATTTCCCTCCGCCGGTATACTCAATCTTGCAGCAAGCGGGAGTAGCTCAGTGGTAGAGCATTGCCTTGCCAAGGCAAGGGTCGCGAGTTCAAATCTCGTCTCCCGCTCCACTCCACCCTCCGGCATTTGCCGGGTTGGCTACGGTGGTTTGGAACGATCCGAATAATAAGGGCAGCCCTGCCAAGGCGCGGTACCCAAGTGGTAAGGGAGAGGTCTGCAAAACCTTTATGCGCCGGTTCGATCCCGGCCCGCGCCTCCAAAAATTCCGTTAAAATCAACAATTTCATAAAGTTAGGCTCACGCGGTTAGGTGTGGCTTTCTTGCACTAAATCGTGGTCAATCGGTGATAATTGAGTTCTATCGTGCTGGGGGCGGTGGAACATTCGGGTGCTTCCGTGACCTGTTGAGATTAAACCTAAGTTTCCAAAAGCTCTTGAATACTGGAACCACATCACTGCGTCCTGATTGTCTAGGACACCTGTTTCTGAATCCTTGTACTTGAAATGTTCCCCAATTTATGGAACTCAGCAGGAGGCCTCCATGGCATCGATCATTCTTCCAGTATTACCATCCGAGTCGCGCGCTGGGCGCTTTCGTAATGGCACCGATCAAACGTCCGGCGGTTCCATCCCAAATCTCATAATCATCATGATGTGGGGCATATGGCAATGTCGAGAAGGGCGTATACGGCAACCTGTTGGGATAATCTTGTGGAATGAAACTCGTGGCGCAGCCGAATCGCCTGGCCGAAACTCCCGCCACAATGCGCTTTGATGGCGTCGATCTGCTGCGCGGGCTCTCGATCATTGCAGTCATCCTGCTCCACGGCATGATTCGTCTGCACGGCTTTTCCATCTCTCTCAAGCCACTTATGCCCAATTGGCTTTTCCACATTCTCTTCTGGAACGGCGGCAATGGAGTTACCGTCTTCTTTTCGATCTCGGGATTCTTGATTACGCTCGTTTCGCTGCGCCGCTTCGGCTCGCTTGCCAAGATGCGAGCGAGGACCTTCTACCGCATTCGCTTTGCGCGTATCGCGCCTCTGCTACTTCTTCTTCTGGCCGTTCTGAGCGTGCTGCACTTGATCCATGCGGAAGGATTTCGGATTAGCCCTTCCTGTGCGACCTTGCCGCGCGCACTCCTTGCGGCCATCACTTTTCATGTGAACTGGCTTGAGGCAGCGCACGGATACTTGCCCGCTAACTGGGACGTGCTTTGGTCGCTCTCCATCGAAGAGATGTTCTACCTGTTCTTCCCGCTCGCGTGCCTGCTGTTGCTGAAATGGCGTCGTGGAATGCCGGCCTTTGTCCTGCTGCTCCTGCTCTTCGTAGGAATGGGCCCCTTCGCACGCACGGTGTGGAGCACAAACCCAATCTGGCAGGGAACTTCTTACCTTGGCGGCATGAGCGGGATTGCACTTGGCTGTCTGACAGCGCTGCTCACAGATCGATTTCAGCGCTCGAACCAAATAGGACCGAATGTGCACCCGTTGTTGGAAATTCAAATCGCCGGTGCTTTGTTGATGCTGCTGATCGTCATTCGTCCGCCTTGGCATTGGGTGCAATGGCTTGGCCGTAGCGGAACAGATGACACGGTGCTTTCTCTCGGAACCTGCTTGGTGATCCTGGCGACTGTGTTGCGCAGCCGCGAGGGCCGTGCATGGAGCGGACCTATACGCTGGTTCGGCCGCCACAGCTATGAAGTCTACCTTACGCACGAGTTTGTGGTTGTGTGGATGAGCGCGCTCTATGTAAGGGTGCATCATGGCTCGCCTCTGGCCTGGATTGCTGTTGAAGTTGTCTTTTCGGCGTTGCTTGGCGCAGTAGTTGCACATTGGTTTTCCGAGCCGATGAACCGGCGTTTGCGCGGTGCCAATCCGGCGCTGAAACACTCCTAGTACACTGAGAAGTTCCCCTACTTTTCGCGCAGCGCGGCGCAGGAGGCTCCTAATGGCATCGATCATTCTTCCCTCACTTCCATCCGAGTCGCGTCCTGGGCGCTTTGGCGTTTATGGCGGGCGGTATGTGCCCGAGACGCTGGTGGCCGCGCTGGACGAACTGGAGCGTGAATACGAACTGGCCAAGGCGGACGCGGCCTTTCAGGCGGAGTTGGCCGATCTGCTGCACAACTATGCGGGCCGTCCTACACCGCTCTACTTCTGCAAGCGGCTCACCGAGCAGTTGGGCGGGGCGAAGATTTATCTCAAGCGCGAAGACCTGCTGCACACCGGCGCGCACAAGATCAACAACGCCCTCGGCCAGGGATTGCTGGCCAGGCGGATGGGCAAGAAGCGCGTGATTGCTGAAACCGGTGCGGGCCAGCACGGCGTGGCGACGGCGACCGTCTGCGCGCTGCTCGGCCTGGAGTGCGTCGTCTACATGGGCGATGTGGACATGGCTCGGCAGGAGCTGAATGTGCTGCGGATGCGTTTGCTCGGAGCCGAAGTGCGCGGCGTTTCGTCGGGTTCCAAAACCCTCAAAGACGCCATCAGCGAGGCGATGCGCGACTGGGTCACCAATGTGCGAACGACTTATTATCTGCTCGGCTCGGCTCTCGGCGCGCATCCCTATCCGACCATGGTGCGCGACTTTCATCGTTGCATCAGCCTCGAAATGAAGGAGCAGATTTTGGAGCGCGAGGGCCGGCTGCCGACGGCTGTGATCGCCTGTGTAGGCGGCGGATCGAATGCCATCGGAGCCTTCTATTCGTTCATTCCCGACCGCGAAGTCCGTCTGATTGGCGTCGAGGCCGGCGGGCGCGGGACCAAGCTGGGCGACCACGCGGTGCGTTTTCGCGGTGGATCGCCAGGTGTTTTACAAGGTACATACTCCTATGTCTTGCAGGATGAGAATGGCCAAATCGCGCTGACGCATTCGGTCTCGGCGGGCCTCGACTATGCATCGATTGGCCCGGAGCACGCAGCTCTGCACGATTGCGGACGCGCCGAGTACGTCTCGCAAGACGACGACGCAACTCTCGACGCAGTGGTGCGGCTGGCGCGCACCGAGGGGATTTTGCCGGCGCTCGAAAGCGCGCACGCGGTGGCCGAGGCGCTACGTATTGCGCCCGTGATGGATTCTCGTGACATACTGGTGGTGAACCTCTCTGGACGCGGCGACAAGGATATGGGCATCCTGGCGCGCGAGTTGAAGATTCAGGGAGCATGATTGCGATGCCGATACGTTTCGATCACAAGCCGGGATTAGTGATTTACCTGACAGCCGGCGACCCTAGCCTCGATGCCACAAGCGCCATTGCGATTGATGCCATTGACGCGGGCGCTGATGTGATCGAGTTGGGCGTGCCCTTCAGCGATCCGCTGGCCGACGGCCCGGTGATTCAGCGCGCCATGGAGCGCTCTGTCGCTCGCGGCGTCAGCCTGCGCGATGTCATCAAGCTGGCCAGCGAAATTCGCGCCGCAAGGCCTGCCGCGGGCCTGGTAATTTTCAGTTATCTCAATCCGATTTTGCGTTTTGGCCTCAAAAACTTTGCCGATACTGCTGCAGCCGCTGGCGCGGATGGCGTGTTGGTGACCGACTTGATTGTCGAAGAGGCCGACGAGTATCTCGCCGAGATTGCCCGCGTGAATCTTGCGCCGATTTTTCTCGCCGCGCCCACCAGTCCCGACAATCGGCTGCATGAGATCGCGACTCACTCCAAGGGTTTCATTTACGCCATCTCGCGCGTAGGCATCACCGGCACGCAGCAGAGCATGACCTCGGATGCGGCTTCGCTGGTTGCGCGCATCCGGCGATGGAGTACGCTGCCGGTGGCCGTGGGCTTTGGCATCAGTAACAGCGAACACGTCGCCCAGGTGGGCCAGTTCGCGGATGCAGCGGTGGTCGGCAGCGCGATTGTGGAGTTGATTGAGAAGTCAAATCTGGAGACGGCGCCCGGAGCGGTAGGGCGATTTATCAAGGGCCTGCGCTTGCCTCATGCGGCGCTGGCCCGGTAAGAAATCAGCTACTAGCTGCTAGCCTCCAGCTACTAGCTGCTAGCCCGTTCGCTGCCATTTTTAGCCAACAAGGCTTGCATCAATACATGGAAGCTAGCAGCTAGTAGCTAGAAGCTAGCAGCTGCGTTTCAACGCGAGGATGAAATGACGCTCGAAGAATTGCGAAATCAAATCGATGTTTTGGACCGCCAGCTTGTGGAATTGCTGAGCGAGCGGGCGCGCGCCGCCATCATGATCGGCCACCTGAAGGCTGCCACGCAGTTGCCGATCTACGAGCCGAATCGTGAAAAGGTGATCTTCACCAACGTGCGCGCGGCCAACAAAGGTCCGCTGCCTGACATCGAGCTGACGCATATCTATGAGCGCATCATCGACGTGATGCGTGCCTTGCAGAGGGACGAGTTGGCTTCGGAGAGGAATGCCTCGGCGAACACATCGGCGACCTCCGCGACAGGTCTTCGTCGCGGAGGTGATTCGTCGGGCCACGACACCGGCGCAAAGGCGCCAGAGATAGGGAACAAGCAATGATCGTATCCATGCAGGAGAAAGCAAGCGAAGAACAGATCGCCGCCGTCATCGACGCGATGGTGGAAACTGGGGTCGGCGTACATCGCACCACCGGCGCAAGCCAAACCATTCTGGCCGGTGTCGGACCCACCGCCAACGTGGACCTGAGCAAATTTGAAGTGCTGCCGGGCGTGCTCAACGTGTTGCGCATCAGCTCGCCTTACAAGCTGGCGGGGCGCGCCTTTCGTCCGGAAGGCACGGTGATCGAATTTGCCAACGGAGTGAAGATCGGCGGCAATCATGTCGCGGTGATCGCCGGGCCATGCGCGATAGAAAACCGCGAGCAGATCTTCGCAACCGCGACGCGCGTGAAGGCCGCCGGAGCGGGTTTCCTGCGCGGCGGCGCATTCAAGCCGCGCTCTTCGCCCTACGCTTTTCAGGGCTTGGGCATTCCCGGACTTCAACTGATGCACGAAGCCGCGCGGGAAAACAGCTTGCTCACCGTCAGCGAAGTGATGGAGATTTCGCAGATCGAGGCGATGCTGCCTTACACCGATTTGTTTCAAGTGGGCGCGCGCAATATGCAAAACTTCAACCTGCTGCGCGAGCTGGGTCAGGCGCGCAAGCCGGTGCTGCTCAAGCGCGGCATCGCGGCAACGATCGAGGAGCTGCTGCTGTCGAGCGAGTACATCATGTCCGGCGGCAACTACGATGTGGTCTTGTGCGAGCGCGGGATTCGGACTTATGAAACCTCAACGCGCAACACCATGGACATCGCGGCGATTCCGGTGATTCACAAGTTATCGCACCTGCCCATTGTCGCCGATCCATCGCATGGCACGGGCCGCCGCGATATGGTGGCTCCGCTGGCCAAAGCCGCTGTGGCCGCGGGAGCGGACGCAATTCTGGTCGAGGTTCATCCCAACGCCGACAAGGCCGCCAGCGACGCCGCGCAGACGCTCTATCTCGATCAGTTTGACGAGTTGATGGGCCAATTGCGCGTGATTGCAACGGCTGTGGGTAGAACGTTGTAGGTAGCGAGGCGCTGCAAGCGAGTCGGCAAGTCTGCCGAGTTCGCGGAACGGATGCTTTGAAAGAGCACGGCTTTAGCCGTGCCGTCGATTTGGTTTTGTGAAGGGTACGGGCTTTAGCATATACGGGCTGAGTCCCATACCCTTCAAAGCAATCAGAGCAAGGAAAGAAGCCATGATCGAACGCATCTCCATTCTGGGCACCGGCCTCCTGGGCACATCAGTGGGCCTCGCCTTGCGCGCGTCGGGCTTTCGCGACTCGATTGTGGGCTGGAATCGGAGTCCCGAAGGAGCACAGGCCGCGCTCTCAATGGGCGCGATCGATTCGCTTGCGACGGACCCGTTGCAAGCGGCGCGAGAGAGCCAGGTTGTCCTGCTGGCAGTACCGATTTACGCAACGCTCGACTATATGGAGAAGCTCTCCGGCATTCTTGGTTCGGAGCACTTAGTTACGGATGTGGGCAGCACCAAAGGACAGATCACAGAAGCCGCTGGACGCCTCTTCAATACGCCGGAGCGCGCGGCGTTTCTTCCCGGCCATCCGATGGCGGGCAAGGAGCGGGGCGGCGCGGCGCTGGGCGATGCCGATCTCTTTCGCGGCGCGGTCTGGCTCTTTACCGATGATCCTAGCTGGCAGCGCTCGCCACATTCGGCCGAGTTAGTAAAAGGCTGGCGGGAGTGGGTCGTCGCGATGGGATCGAAGTGCATCGACCTGGATCCCGCGCGCCACGATGAGTTAGTCGCATGGGTCAGCCATCTGCCGCAGTTTCTGGCTACGGCTCTGAGCGCGTTGTTGCAGGATGAAGTCGGCGATGCGCCGGAGCTGAAAGATGTGGGCGGTCGCGCACTGCGCGAGATGACGCGGCTCGGCGCCAGTCCTTATTCGATGTGGCGCGACATTGCCCTCACCAATACCGAAGCGGTCGCGGCATCCCTCTACGCGCTGGAGCAGCACCTCGCCCATCTGCGCGAGAATCTGCGCACGCCGGAGTTGCGCGATGAGTTCGAACAGGCCAATAACTTTCGGCGCGAGTAACGGTTTTCTCTATTATCTCGACCGCCTTACTCCGCTTCCTCGACTTCCACTTCCTTGACCGACTCATCAGCTTCTTTCGCCGGATCGAGAGTATGGAAGCCCTCGCTCTTGGCGGTTTCGAGCAACAGCGGCGAGGCTGACACAAAAATAATTTCGGTCCCCTGGAACATATCGCGGGCAACGATGGCTGCAGCCAGTTGCAGTGTGTCAGGCCAGCGCAGCGTGGTTCGGTCGAGGAGCTGGCGAGCGGCTTCGAGCACCGCCGGGTTCAGCGGCTCCTGCACCATGCGCGCTGCTTCGAGGCGAAGAATGTCGAGCGCCGCGGTCGCATCTTCGGCGCTGACGGCGCCAGAGCGCTCGCGCCGCCGAATGGCCGCGTAGACTTCAAGCGGCGTCGAGGCCGAGATCAGCTTGCGGTTGTCCTCGACGGCTTCCATCAGGCTGATCAGAGCGTCGGTTCCAGGCTCCTGGACAAACAATTTGGCGAAGGCCGTGGCCTCAAGAAAATAGCAGCTCACAGATTCCCCCGTTCTTCCTCGATGGCCTCGGCGATGGAGTCGCCATGCGCGGCTACGGGATGGAAGCGCTGCGCCTCGTCGGGGATGCCGGCCTCGGCGCGGTTGAGGCGGATGGTGGTGGTGGGATAAGCCGGTGTCTTGGGATTGGCGATCTTGCTCGTGATCACGACGCCGCGCTGAATAGCCTCGGCCAATACAGCCTGACGCGACTCGGGATGCTGGTTCCAGCGAAAGGCCTTTCGCGGCAGGAACGAATCGCGGAACCACTTGAGGGCGATGAAGGCGTGACCGCCCCGCTCGGCTTCGGCCAGCGCAGCACAAAGTTCTTTGACGCGGGCGTCTAGATCCGCGGGAATGATCGCCTCCTGGCTGTCGTCTTCGTCGTCAAATACCGGCTCGGCAGCGGCGCGCGGCACGCGGGCAGGACGCGGAGGCGGCTCGGAGCCGTCGATACGCTCGAAGTAGATGCGCACCTCGTCTTCCTCCGGAGACCAGGAATCCGCCAAGGCGTTGCGGCGCTTGCTGCGGCCGTTTTCGCCGCACAACTCGACAATCGCCTGGTAGCCCGCCGGGGCCAGAAAATGCAAGGCTCGCGCCATGCCGGGATCGGAAGAGAAGGCCAGTTCGTTGAGGGCTTCTTCGATAATTTCTTCCGCTTCGGGAATGCTCAGGTTGTTTACATCTACGCTGCTCTGTTCAGCTTTTGTCGATTTCATACTTTCTTCTCCGTATGCCGCTGCAATATACCGATTGCGCAACACGCTCTCCGCCAGGCTCTTTGGCCTTCTGCCGGAGTGGGGCGCGCACGGACTAATGAGAGCAGCCTTAGTTCTAAACTTCACTCATAGCGGGAGAGGATTGGCTTTAGTTTCTTTCATCGCAGATCCATTCGAGAACTACTCTAGCTAATCCCTCAGTTCAAGCTATTCGTTCCTCAGTGTACCCGATCAAGGCGGCTTCGTGGGCCGCGACCCCAAAAAGCTGCACTTATCCGGAAAATTTCTGGAGCCTTGATTCGTACAATAGAAGATATGCGCCACCGCTTGCAACTGTTTCTGGTTTTTTGCCTTGCACCAACCGTACTGCACGCCGCCGATCCGGCTTTTGACCTGACCGGACCCAAGGTGGACGTACACGTCAAGCGGGGAGAGGTCACACTGCCGATCAGTGAGGTTCCCAATCTGTTACCAGGAGACCGGTTGTGGATTCACCCCGACTTTCCTGAGAGCCAATCCGCGCACTATGTACTGATTGTGGCATTCCTGCGCGGAGCCATGAATCCTCCGCCGCCGGAGTGGTTTACCCGCGTCGAGACCTGGATGCGGGAGCCGCGTGAAGAGGGCGTATTCGTGACCGTACCCGCTGAAGCCCAGCAGGCATTGATCTTTCTGGCTCCCGAGACAGGAGGCGACTTCAACACGCTGCGAGCTGCCGTGCGCAGCCGCCCCGGAGCTTTTGTTCGCGCAGTGCAAGATTTGCAGGCAGCAAGTTGGGACCGTATGCGCCTCGACGCCTATCTGACCGAGGTCAAGGAGACATCGCAAACCGACCCCAAGCTACTGAAAGAACGCGCCGAGCGCGCGGCGCGCAGCCTCGGCATCAAGCTCGACCAGCAGTGCTTTGACAAGCCCAGCGATCAGCAGGCTCCCTGCCTGGTGCAGCACACTGAAGGGCTGGTGCTGGACGATGCCAACGCACAGTCTCGGGTCTCGCAACTGACCAGCGGCACGACTAGCGACCTGATGAACCAGATCAGTTCTTCGCCGATGGGCGGAGCCGGCGCATTTAGTCCGTACATCGGTGCCATCATGGACACCGCGAAGATCCTCTCCTCGATGCATACCGCCCATTTCCAGTACATTCCCGCGCTGGCCTTGCCGGCCAAAGATACGCTCAATCTGCGTTTGAATCTGCCGCCATCGTTTCGTGATCCCAAGTCAGTGGTAGTGGTAGCGCTGCCGCCGGTGAGTGCGGCCAAGCCGCCGCCGCTACATCCAGTCAATTCGGCGGAGAGTTATTGCGCGCAGAAACCCGGTTTGGTGTTGCCGGCCGAGGGTGCGCCGCTGGTCTTTGCCGCCCAGCTCGCTCACGGACTCATGCTGCGCATCGAGACCAGAAATGGACCGGTCGATCTTCCCGCGAAGGCCGATCCGTCGCAGGGAGGATTGGTGCTGACACAGCCCACCCTTCTTCTGCCCGAGGGCGAGCTGACCGGCGAGTTGCGCGGCAAGTGGGGTTTTGACGACTGGGCGGGACCGCACTTCCACCTGCGCGCCGCGCATCCCGGCAAGTGGAGCGTGGCAACAGCCAACCAATCGGCGCTGGTGGTGGGCCGCGAGGACACGCTGCATATTGAAGGGGAAAACTCGCTCTGCGTTGACCGGATCGAGGCGCAAATTGCAATAGACAAACCCGTCAAATTGACCTGGAAAACCTCCAAGCCGGAGCAGTTAGAGGTGGTTGTGCCCCTGAAGGACGCGGCTCCTGGCCCGGTAAACTTGGAAATCTACCAGTTTGGACTGGATAAGCCCGACCAGTTGTCGATGAGAGCCTACGCGGAAGCGTCGGCGCTCGACCGACTGACACTGAGCGCGGGAGACACGGAGGCGACCTTGAAAGGCAACCGCCTCGACGAGGTCGCCCGGATCACTCTAAATGAGATCAACTGGAGCCCATCTGCGCTCAGCCGCGTGCAGAATTCCGACCAGTTGACGATGAAGACTGACAGCTCGACCAGTTGCCTTGAGTCGGCGAAGAACTATGCGGCCATCGTGCAGTTGCAGGATGGCCGACTATTGCGTGTGCCGGTCACAGTCGAGCCACCGCGCCCGCAGGTTGCGCTACTCAGCAAGGGCACGCAGGAGAGCATCTCCGCCGCGCCGTCGCCGGTGCATCTGAGCAGCCCAGACGACCTGCCGGTCGATGAGCGGCTGGTCTTCTTTCTTCGCTCGCGCGTACCTGTGAACTTTCCTCGCGATGAAAAGGTCGAGGTGGCGGCGGCCGACGACAGCTTTCGCACGGTGCTGGTTTTGGCCGACGGCAGCCTGATGCTGGAGGATGCTAAGACCGCAATGGGCATGGTGGAACCCCTGGCCCGCTTCGGATCATCGGCCTTCGGGCCGCTGCGGGCGCGCGCCGTCTCGGTGGATGGAGTCACCGGCGATTGGCTGAATCTGGGAACGCTGGTGCGGCTGCCCGGCTTCAAGGAACTGCACTGCCCGCGCTCTGCGGCCAAGCCCTGCACGCTGACCGGAAGCAATCTCTTCCTGGCCGCGTCAATCGCCGCCACGCCGGATTTTGACAATGCCTCCGAGGTCGATGTGCCGGAGGAGTTTACCGGAACCCAGTTGAGCGTTCCCCATCCGGCCAGCGGCGTGCTCTACCTGAAGCTGCGTGATGATCCTGACACGGTGCAGATTCTCACCCTACCGGTGACGCCAGTGACTCAGCAGACAGCTGCGGTCGCACCGTCGCCTGCACCCGCCAAGTCAGAGCCATGAGATATCACAATAAATCGGGATGACAGCTTTCTATGAATTCAGTCCTTCGAGTACAACGAGATTTACCCATCAATGCGTGTGTCCATGGTGGTACTCGTGGCTGGCATCCATTTCTTCCATCGGCACTACGCAGCCCTCCAACTCCACGCATCCCTGGTGCTCGAACTGGATGGTGGCGTGGCAGATGTGAAAGCGATGCTTGAGCAGGTGGTTGAGTTTGACCAAAATACAGGCGCTGGCCGACGGAGGAATGTCGGCGATAGTGACGTGGCAGGCCAGCGCGCTCGAGTTCGAGCCCAGGCTCCAGATGTGCAGGTCGTGGACATTGACCACGCCCTCGACTGCTCCCATGGCGGCGCGAATCTCCTCCAGCGAGACGCCGCGGGGCGTGCCTTCGAGCAGGATGTTGAAGGTCTCGTGGATGATTCCCAGGCTGCTCCAGAGAATCAGCGCGGCGATGATTAGCGATAGAACCGGGTCGATCCAGTTGCGGCCGGTGAGCAGGATGCCCGCCCCTCCGGCGATAACCGCGGCCGTCGAGAGTGTGTCGCCGGCCATGTGCACGAATGCGGAGCGCAGGTTCACGTCGCGTGCCACACCCCACAACAGAGCGGCGATAACTCCATTCATCACTACGCCGGTGGCGGCCACGACGATCATCAGTCGGGGCTGCACGGCGACTGGCGCTGCAAGCCGGTGAACAGCCTCGACGGCAATCCAGATCGATATGGCGATCAGCGTGGCAGCGTTGATGAAGGCGGCCAGCACGCCGGCACGCTGGTATCCGAAAGTCTTCGAGCTTCCCGCGGGGCGAGATTGAAAGTTGACGGCGGCAAAGCTGAGCAGCAGTGCGAGAAAGTCGGAGGCGTTGTGTCCGGCCTCGGAGAGCAGCGCCAGCGAATGAGCGCGCACTCCGGCTACGCAGGTAACGGCCACGTAAATCAGCGTGGCGGCCAGCGAAAAGCGCAGTACGGATTGACTTCGGGTTGCGCTGGATGCGGAGGTCGGCGCGTGGAAGTGCATATAGTTAGTATACCGGGGGTGGGTATTGGGGGCCAGCCGCCCTCAACGCGAAGGGCGGCTGGCAAGGAAGCCAGTGCGAGCGAATATCGAGCGATTGGCCGCACCGCAGGTGGTTATTCGTTGGCTTCGATGCGGCGGCCGTGCGCTTCCTGCAAGGCGCGGGTGTTCATGCGGAAGAGCGCCGCGTAGGCACGCAACTGGTCGCGGCTCAGGCTCATCTCCTGCTCGAAGACAAACCACTGCACGCCCTCAGTGCAGGGCGGGGTTGATAGCGATCCGGTGTAGCTCCAGTAGCCGCGGTCGGCGGGGAGCAGGCCACCGGCGCTGACCATTTCGGCAACTTTTTCGGATGCGCCGGCAGTCTTGGGCAGGTGCGGCCAGAGCGTAGCCAGCACGGCATTGGGCGCGTCCAGATTCTCGCGCAGCCGCACGGCGATGATCGCCAGCCTGCCGGCGGCGCTCTTGTGCAATAGATCGACCTCCATGTCGGTCAGCTTGCCCCTGACCGCCTCCTCGCTGGGATGATGGAAGTGGAACTCAACCAGCTCGTAGCGCACGCCGGCGGCGACAATATAGCTGCCGGGATCAACACGCGCCACAATGGTCCGGCCGTCGTTGGTGAGCGTGACCGGCCCGGCGATGTAGTGGAACTCGATTGGCTGGAGGGCCTTGTTGAGACGCGCGCCGCGGATGTCGATCGGCGACTGCACATGACCTTGCGCGCAGGCCCTGTAGGCGGGGTCAAGCTTGCCCCAGAGCAGGGGGCCGTTCTTGCCCTGGTAGCTCCAGGGAGCGCCAGTCGGGGCGGCGGTTTGCGCGGCGGCCATCGTGGCCATGCCCAGTGCTAGGACGACAAGTGCAGGAAAACGCATCGATTGCTCCTCTATAAAAAAGACGCTCAGCGCGCTAGAGAGCATTTTAAGGCATTTGCGGGAGAGCTGTAGCCGGAGATCGAATAGATGTTCTATGCATATGGAAGTACCGGGAATCTCTCAAAGGGCATTGGTTCCACGGAACTTAGAAATAATCTGCAAAGACAATCTCTTGCGTTTATAGAAATTCCTGTCGGAATTCATTGATTCCATGGGATTAAAAATTATCTGTAAAGGCAGATTGGTGTTTTTGCGGAGAATTTCTTTGCAAGTTGTTGATTATAATAATGTTAATAATTATCTGCAAAATCTTTATGACAAAAAATATATTTTAGGGGGGGAGGGGGGTACCTGAAACCGGGATCAGGGGCCAGAGATCGCGGGTCAGGAAAGGCCCGCGGCGGCGGAGATCATTTGGACGGAGGTTGGACATACGGTCATCATGCGCTGCCGGATCGTAATTATCTGCAAATCGGGTTGGGGCAGATATTGATGCGCCGGGCGAAGCAGGAGGAGGCTTGAAGAGCATCCTGGAACCTTCGGCATTTTCCAGGAGCAACCCCCGATCCTTGCGGAGTTGCCTTGGCCGGTTACAAATTCTTTAATGCGCCGGTAACGACTGTTTAATATGCGGTTGCTATTTATCTCCCAGCGGTGGTTTTGGCGGCCCGGGTTCCCTGAAGAATCTCCTGGAATGCATTCCGAAACAAGCCGCAAATCCCCAAACTGGAGGTTTCAATGTCAACGATCCCCTATCTCCGTTCGCTTGTAGGGCTAGCACTTGCGGCTGCAATCGGTACTGGGATGATATGCGCCCAGGAATTCCGTGACGATCAGCAAATCAAACACGTATTCGTCATCGCGCTGGAGAATCACGACTGGACTCAGCCCGCCACCGTTGCCGGAGGGATTGAGCCCATTTACCAAAGCCCGAACGCGCCGTTCATCAACAGTCTTGTAAACGGAAGCGCGCTTGTCTTCGTGGATGGACACTTGGATAACATCAGCAAGCAAGTCTCCTACGCCGCGGCCTATCACAACGTATTGGCGACGCCGAGCGGAAACAATCCGCATATTCATCCATCCGAACCCAACTACTTATGGGCAGAGGCCGGCACCAACTTCGGCATACTGGATGACGACGACCCATATGTGGACAACCCGCCGAATGCCCAGACAACCACCCAGCATCTAAGCGGTCTGCTGCAGAGAGCCGGCAAGAGCTGGAAGTCCTATCAGGAAGACATCGACCTGACGACCAGCGGCGGTAAGCTCATCAACCAGCCATTGCCGGAGAATCAGTGGACCGTTCCGCTAGTAAGCCAGTCAGGCGTCTTCGGAGCCGGCAGCTACTTGAATGCGTACAACGATTCAATGCAATATAACTATGCCTGCAAACACAATCCGCAGGTCTTCTTCACCGACACGAATGGCGGCGACAACACAACTCCCTCCAATCCCCTATCCAGCCACTACGCACCGTTGCAGCAATTGGCCTTCGATCTGGCTGACGACAACGTCGCTGATTACAACTGGATCACGCCTGATCAATATAACGAAATGCACAGCTCGCTCACGGGCGGCTTTGCAGGCCTCACCGGAGATGCATCGCAGATCAGGGCGGGCGACAACACCCTCAGCAGGCTCGTTCCCCTCATCATGTCATCGAGAGCGTACAAGGATGGCGGCGCGATCATTCTCTGGTGGGACGAAAGCGAGGAAGACGGCGAAACCGGCGACAACGCAGATGATTTCAACCACACGATCGGCGAGATCATCATCTCCAAACTCGCACATCCCAACGAGGGCGGCCTTCCCTATGCAAGTTGGATCAATTACTCACATTCTTCCGATCTGCGTACCATGCAAGAGATTTTTCATGTGAGAGCAACCGGCGGAACGTCACCCTATCTGGGCGATGCAGCCAATGCGACCGATTTATCAGACTTATTTGCCCCCGGCGTTATCCCGGCAAATCCATAGGAATTCTCGACCAACACCGTGGTCCGGTCACAACTGGAAACTGCACTCATACAGCGCGGGACCCTTCTAACGAAGGGTCCCGCGCTGTTGCTTAGATGCTGCGGTGCGGGTTACTTGGCGGCGGCCTTCTTCAATCCGGCCTGCTCGGCGAGTGCGGCTGCCTTGTCGGTGGCCTCCCAGGTGAAGTCGGGATCGTTGCGGCCAAAGTGTCCGTAGGCTGCGGTCTTCTGGTAGATGGGGCGGCGCAGGTTCAGGCTCTCAATGATGCCCTTGGGAGTGAGCGAGAAGTTCTTGCGGACCAATTCGGTGAGCTTGGCTTCGCTGATCTTGCCGGTGCCGAAGGTCTCGATCAGCACGCTGACCGGCTCCGCGACGCCGATGGCGTATGCGAGCTGGACTTCGGCGCGGTCTGCCAATCCCGCGGCCACAATGTTCTTGGCGATGTAACGGGCCATGTATGCCGCACTGCGATCCACCTTCGTCGGATCTTTTCCGCTGAAGGCGCCGCCGCCGTGACGGCCCATGCCGCCGTAGGTATCGACGATGATCTTGCGGCCGGTGAGGCCGGTGTCTCCCATTGGTCCGCCGATCACAAATCTACCCGTCGGGTTGATGTGGTACTTGGTGTGCTCGTCGAGCCAGGCGCCAGGCAGCACGGCCTGGATGACGTACTTGAGGATGTCGGCGTGCAACTGCTCGTTGCTGACGCTGTCAGAGTGCTGACTGCTGATGACGACGGCGTCGATGCGGGCGGGCTTGCCGTTTTCATCATATTCAACCGTCACCTGGCTCTTGCCGTCGGGACGCAGATAGGGCAGCTTGCCGGACTTGCGCACGGCTGTAAGCTGGCGGGTGAGCTTGTGAGCCAGCGAGATGGGCGCGGGCATCAGCTCGGAAGTATCGTTCGAGGCGTAGCCAAACATCATGCCTTGGTCGCCAGCGCCGCCGGTATCCACGCCCTGAGCGATGTCGCCCGACTGCTTATTGATCGTCGAGATCACCGCGCAGGTGTTGGAGTCGAAGCCGTAGAGGGCGTTGTCGTAGCCGATGGAGGCCACAACGCCGCGAACCAGGCTTTGGAAATCGACGTAGGCCTTGGTGGTGATTTCGCCGGCGATGACGACCAGGCCAGTGCAGGTGAGCGTCTCGGCGGCGACGCGGCTGTAAGGGTCCTGCTCCAGGCAGGCGTCAAGAATCGCGTCTGAAATCTGGTCGGCAATCTTGTCGGGATGGCCTTCCGTGACGCACTCAGAGGTAAACAAGAAACGGTCGCTCAATTTAAAACTCTCCTCCCATTGCAGGGAATTCAATTTGGGCAGCCTACCGCGAGGACCGGTTCATTCTGGATCACCGGCGCGCAAAACAAGCCGCATCGGACCCACTCTCGCTGAAGGACACGCCAGCACCGTCAGGCCTAGCGCCTTGGGATGCATGGTTCCATGGTAATTGCCATGAGCGGGCGGGGCAACGAGATGCAGCGAATGGGGCGCACTGACTCCCAGGCTGGGATGAATCGCCACTGAGCGGAGACACCAGTGTCGTTCCTCACGCTTCATGAGCAGTGGGAAGATGTGGTTGCGGCAGCGCTTCGGTGAGCACGATTCCAGCCAGAATCAGCAGCGCGCCCAGGCCGGGGCGCAAGCCCAGTCGCTCGCCCATGAAGAGAAACGAGGTGATCCAGGCAAAGACCGGCTCCATCGTCAGAATCAGCGCGGTATGCGTCGGCGGCAGCACGGACTGCACCCAGCTCTGGATGGAAAACGCCGCCGACGTGGCCAGCACAGCAGCGACAGCCAGCGCCCACAGCAGACGCGGCGTCCAGGCCACTTGCGGATGCTCGATGAAGGGCAGGCTGATCGCCATGAAGAGCGCGCAGAAGCCTACCTGCAGCAACGCCAGCGGCTGAAAACCGATGCGAGGCGAGATATGGCTGAGGGCCAGGCAATGAAAGGCAAAGCCGACGGCGCAGCCCAAGGTCAGCAGGTCGCCCAAATTGATGGAAGAAAGATCAGGCAGCAATCCGGCCAGCCCCGCAGCGTGACCCGCTGCGCTGGGCGCAGTCAGCAGCACAATCCCGGTAAAAGCCAGTCCCGCGCCGATAAAAACATTCCAACCCGGCCTGCGCATCCCCGGCGGTCGCAAGCCCGGAATCAGCGAAAACAGCGGCACCAGCACCACCAGCAAGCCGGTAATAAAGGCTGACTTGGAGGGCGTGGTGCGGGCCAAGCCAACGGTCTGAAATTGATAACCCACGGCCAGGCACAGCCCCACCAAAGCCCCGGCCGCCATTTGCCAGCCGCGTATGCCACGCCAGTAGCGGTGATAAACCCCGGCCAGAACAGCAAAGGCCAGCACCATGCGAATCAGGTTGAAGGCGGCAGGCGTCGCGTCCGCCAACGCTCCCTTCACCACCACAAACGTCGATCCCCAAATGGCGACCACGAGCAGCATCAGCAGATAGGCGCGGGTTTTCATTCAATTGAATTATTGCAGGCGGGTGCATTCAGGAAAGAAGAAGGGAATCAGGCAGCGCGGATACTGTCAGGCTCGACGGAACAGGCTGCGGGGATACTCGGATTTCATTTGAGTCGGAAGAAAATCATCCCTCAGGGGCTAAAGCCCGCGTTGATTTTACTGAATTTATGTACGGGCTAAAGCCCGTACCCTTCACCGAATTGAGCATTCCCGCAGCCTGTGAAGGACCTTGGGTGGGTTTCCAGGTGCAATGCTTTTGCGCTTCGACGTAAGCTCGACGGACGGAATTTATGCGTGTTTGCCGCCGCCGTGGCGAAGACCCCGCCTGACGCAGACAAAGGCCATTGCGAAGCGGAATCCATTCATGCCCCAGCTGACGGGCAGCAGCGAGTGCCACCAACCGACGCGCAGGCCGTAATAGCGCACCCCCAGGCAGGCGCACGCGGCCACCACCAGCAACAGCAGGATAATGCCCATCCAGCGCAGGCGATTCTCGATCGAGCCGCTCTGCTGGATGCGGGCCTTGCCCACATTCGAGGCGAACTCGAGCCAGTCGCGGTCTTCATCGATCATCTGTCCGCTGGCGACGTAGGCCTTGAGAAAGCGCTCTGTCCAGTCGCTCTGGTCCAGGCCGACCGCCCCCGCATAGCCGCGCACGATGCCCTTGCTCAGAATGCCGCCGGGAAGCAGGCGAAACCTCTCCTGCTCCAGCGCAATCAGGTGCCGCTGGCAGATCTTGGTGACTGCCGTGATCTCTTCCAGCGCAATGCCGCGGGACAACCGCTCAGTGCGCAGGTCTTCTCCGAAGCTGCTCATACGCGACCTGAAAACGCTTCGCCTACCCAGGGATTTACCCTCCACAATAAACCTACTTTCAGCTTCGGTCAAAGAAATTCGATTGTTTTTTCCCTTTCTTTTCAGAAGACTGCGATTTTCCCCGGTCGGATCGTCTTGAATCATGACCATACAATGCCGCGATCTGCCTGCCAGCGGGGTCTCCAAGCCCTGGGCTGTTACCCTGAAAGCGAAGGGTTTTTCGCGGTATCTCCGCCTCTCGGAGCCAGGATCGGGAATGAACAAGCTCATCTTTGCCAATCTGTTGCACCGACCCCTGCGGTCACTTATCAGCGTATTCGCCGTGGCTATTGAAGTCATCATGATGCTGACCATCATCGCCATCATGATTGGACAGTTGACGGGGCAGAAGCGCATGAACAACGGCATTGGCGCCGATCTGATTGTGCGCGCCAGCAACGCCATGGTCTTCAACGGGATCAACGGCGCGGTGATTCCGGTTAAGCTGGAGGGGATTCTGCGGGCGCTGCCGCACGTCACTGTGGCTACCCCGGTGAATCAAAAACTCTCCATGATCGATGGGTTGGAGGTGCTATGGGGGATCGAGTATCCGACCTACAGCCAGTTGAGCCCCTTCACTTTTGTCGCGGGAGGGCCGCCGCAGAAGCTGGACGATGCGATTGTGGATGATGTCTTCGCGGGCACAGGCAATGGACATCATGTCGGCGATACGATTCTGATTGAAAAGCGCCCCTTCCATATCGCGGGCATCTTCGAACACGGCAAGGGCGGGCGCAAGCTGATCTCGATTGAAGCCATGGGCGATATTACAGGCACACCGGACAAGGCCTCGGCTTTTTATATCAAGGCCGACCAGCCAGAGAATATCGAACTGATTACAAAGGAAGTTCATGCTGTGCGCGGGCTGGAAGACTATCAAGTGATGACAATGGATGAGTGGTATTCACTGATGACGCCGGACCATATTCCTGCGCTGAATATCGCCATACGGGTGGTCGTTGGCATTGCCGTCCTCATCGGCTTCATGGTGATCTTCCAGTCGATGTATACCTCCGTCCTGGAGCGGACCCGGGAGATCGGCATACTCAAGTCGATGGGCGCCTCCAATTGGACGATTGTCAGCGTGGTGCTACGCGAGACGGCGCTGCTGGCTGTGGCCGGGGTCGTGGTGGGCGTTGCTGTCTCCTTAGCCATCCGATCCGCGCTGGCGCAATGGCTTCCCACGCTCTATCTGGATATGAATGTGATCTGGATTGCACGCGGCGCGGCCATAGCGTTCATCGGCTCGATCTTAGGCGCGCTTTACCCGGCCTGGATGGCCGCCCGCAAAGACCCCATCGACGCTCTGGCCTACGAGTAGGTCAGAAGCGGCGGTCGCACTTCGACGATCTCGATGAAATTCTCCCCTCAACCGTGGGCGCAACTGTTCGCTCGTGGACACTGGTTTTCATTTTTGAACACTGGGGTAGCGTTCAATGAAATGCTTCTAACCGTAATCCATTCGCTATCAACAACCTGCCGACTGCCTTCTTTGGCCGGATGATTGCACGCTCCATTTCAAACCCAATCCGAAAGGGACCTGAAATGGCGACGGCTTCTTGCCAACATTCACGACCTGCCCTCTATTCCGCGCTCTGCTGCTTGCTGCTGATTTTGTCCGCAAGACAGCTTGCTGCGCAAAGGCCGGCAACTCCAGTTCCCAGCCCCACACAAGCTACGTCTACTCTCAAAGTCCGAGTTACTGCGATACGCAATGCAAAAGGGAAGATAAGGATTACGCTCTACCACGATTCAAAAGCCGTCGATACTCGGCTGGCTGACATAGAACCCCAATCTTTGAAGGCCGATGCCATATTCGAAAAGCTGCCGCAGGGGGCCTACTCGGTCTTCTTGTTTCACGATGAAAACATGAACGGAAAGATGGATGCCAATTTCATGGGAATACCGACGGAGGGATACGGATCGTCCAACAATCCCAAGAAGAGAATGGGTCCGCCAAAGCCCGATGAAACTATCTTTCAGATTAGCGAGCCGGAATGTGCCATCGAAATCAATCTGATCTATTGGTAGTGCAGGATCGCTCCCCAATCCTATCGCTGTGTTTCGGACGCCACGACTGCGGCCGTTCTCATCCATGACAGGAAAACTAGACCTTTTGGATGGCAGACCCGTCCCGCTTCCCTAGTACACTGGAATCGTTCCATCAGGGTTCCTATGAAGAAACTTGCCATCGGCCTCTATGCCACCGTCACGGTCGCCCTCCTGGTCTGGGGCTTTTATCAGGCCATCTATGTCGCTCCTCTGGACGCCATGCAGGGCGAGATCTTTCGCATCATCTTCTACCACGTCCCCTCGGCATCGGTCGCCTTCCTGTTCTTCGCCATCTCGCTGGCCGGATCGATTGGTTATTTGTCCTTCCGCCGCAACCGCCAGAACTGGGCGCAGGCCGCCGACGCCTGGGCGCTGGCTGGAGCCGAGGTGGGCGTAGTCTTCTGCTCGGTTGTGCTCATCACCGGACCCATCTGGGCCCGCCGCGCTTGGGGGATCTGGTGGACCTGGGACGCACGGCTGACCACCACGCTGGTTCTCTGGCTGATCTACGTCAGCTACCTGCTGCTGCGACGCTTTGCCGCCGGTCCGCAGGTGCAGACCTTGGCTGCCGTGCTCGGAATTTTCGGAGCGCTCGACGTGCCCATCGTCTATATGTCCAACCGCTGGTGGCGCACGCAGCATCCCGCGCCGGTCTTTGGCGGCAGCGAAGGTTCCGGCATGGACCCTGCGATGACGCATGTATTGCTGTGGAATATGCTGGCTTGGCTGGCCTGGGGATTGCTGATTCTCGCCCTGCGCTACCACGTCGAGCGCCGGCAGCAGAAGATCCTCGCCCGCGAGGCCCAAGCGGCTCTCGATGAAAATTAGAAAACAGATTGCAGGGCAAAATAAATGTGCTGAAGGGAGTGATCCATGGACGATACTGCGATTCTCAATCACCAGTTTCTGGTTGCCGCCTACGCCATCACATGGGCGATCCAACTGGGCTACCTGGCCTGGCTGGGCCTGCGTTGGCGGGCACAAAAACGCGCTTTGGCCAGCAATCGGCGCTGAGCGCGCCGCTGGCATTTTATTGGAAGCCATCTCATCAAGAACTTCAGTCCCTGCAAAGCGTGGCTATAGCAAAACCACGATAGGTGTACCCAGGGCTATAGTCGTAAGGTGTTGATTTCCTTAAGAAATCAATACCTTATATCAACTTTGAATGGGTATGTAAATCGTGGTTTTGCTCTAAAGCGCTAAATTCTATTTGCCCAGAATCCCCCCATCTACCACCCAGTAAATCCTGCGCCCCTTGCTGGCCAATCTCGCTTGATACTCCGCTGACAAGGGAAGGCCAGAAGGCCTCATTCCGGCGAGGAATATCCTTCCTAATTTAAGAGAATTCAAATTCTGCCGATGAGTTTGTTGGAAGCAAACCTGCAATGGCGAGAACGAGAGTCAAATCTTGCCTGCTCGGGGGCCTGCGTTAGGTCAGCTTTCGGCCAGCTCTGGCCACGGGCCGGAAGAACAGAGGGTTGAAGGCCTGAAACCCACCAACCCTGCCCGGAAACCGGGAGAACGGAACCACCGATGCCCACGGATTTAGGAATAATCGCCAACTACCACCTCAAAGAGGCAGACCGGTTTGCAGACCTGGCGCAAGCCGCGCGCGAGGACGGTGACCTTCTCCAGGCAGAGTACCTGGAGGGGCAGGCCGCGCGTTACACCGAAACCGCCCAGGAACAGAAAAAAGGATTTTGGCCGGAACCGGCGCGGCCGATCGTAACGCAAAGGTCCGTCCGCCGGACTCCGAAGCCGCAGTCCACCTCGCTCGCCGCCGCATTGCGGAGCTGCGCTGAACGCATCTTTGCCGCCGTCTGTCGTTCGACGCCCAAGAAGAAAGCTCCCTTCCATGGTTTAACGCTGCGCTGATCGCGCCCTGGGATCGCCCTGCCAAAAACCTATCATCCTGAGCAGCCCGACTCGCCGCGTCGAGTTACGGCGGCACTGAACAGGCAACAAAAGCTGGGCGCCCCATCCATTCGCCGTTTTTCTGGCGAATGGGTGGGGCGCCACGAACCTCAATTTGCCTTGTTCATGGGAGCGAAGTTTGGCGCGTTGTTTGCGCCAAACTGAGTCGAAGGACCTGCGCTTGCTTTGCCTCCGCAATCCAGTCCCGGCCCGCCTCTACATGGCGAGACGGGGCTTTGCTGTTTCTCAGAATTGATTGAAGGCCTTGACGGCGATTGCATTGGGGGATCGGCTGGCGGGGAGCATCGTGAACAGCGAGCGCGAGGAAGTACGGACAACGGCCACATCGTTCGAGTTGGCATCGACGACAAAGAGCAAGTGCCCGGCGGTGGAGAATGCCAGCGCTGTAGGGCCGTCACCAACACGGATCGACGGCTTGAGCCGCTGGCCTTCGTCGATCGAGTAGAGGGTGACGTACTGCGAATGGAAGTTGGCCACATAGAGAATGGCGTTATCGGCGGAGACCAGGCCGCGGACGGGATAGTTGCCGATCAGGGTTGCGCCGCTGACTTCGTCGGTGGTGGCAAAGACCTCGGAGATAGAGTTGGCCAAAGAGTTGGAGACAAAGACTTCGCCGCCGTCGGGCTTGAGGGTCAACTGGACGGGCGCCTGGCCCACGTCGAGCAGCGCTTCAAGACGGTCCGGCTGGGCGCGGTCGGGCTGAGCGGGTTGAGCGGATGCGGGAGAAGCAGAATGCGCTTCGGCGCGGGCCAGGGCGATTACCATCAGCTGGTGGCCGGCCGAGCAAGCGACAAAAGCCTTTGAAGAATCAGGCAGGATGACAACGTCGGATGCGCCGGGGCAGCCCTCGAAGACTTGACGGACGCGGCGAGCGGCGGGATCGATGAGCGTGACCGAGCCGGCCTTGCGAGTGGCAATGGCCAGCGTCTTGCCGTCGGGCGAAATGCGGGCGGCGACAGGTTCGTCGCCCGTGCCGATGGCGGCAATCTCGCGGCGTGCCTTGAGGTCAATTACGGAGATGGTGTTCGAGCCGGAGTTGGCCACGTAGGCCAGCTCACCTTTGGGGTCGATCTCGATGGAGACCGGCGCGCGGCGAACTGCAATGGTGGCCGCGACGGTGTTCTTCTCAGCGTCGATGACCGAGACCGATCCTGCACCATTCGCGGCCCCGGAGTTGACCACGTAAACTTCGTTGCGCGTAGGGCTGACGGCAACAGCCACGGGATTCTGACCGACGGCAATCTCGCGGTCCAGGCGCAGGTTGACCACGTCGAGAACTGTGACGGTGTTGCTGCCGCCGTTGGTCACGTAAGCGTACTCGCGGTAGTCGGGCGGATACTGCGGGAAGTCGTGCGGGCGGCATCCGGTGAGGGCCAGCAGCGCGAATGCGGAAAGAAGGATGACGGTCGAGTTCGACAGCTTCATGCGATGAGTCCGGCTTTCAAGTTCGCTGTATCTCTATCTAACATCTTATGGCGTGCGGGTGGAATCCCGGCGGGCCGACGTCATGGAGAGATTGTAGCGCGGAATCGGCTGTGAAACTACGGCGGCGCGGAATGGCGTTTGCCCGCACCTGCTCGCGGGGGATCACTCATACTTTCATTGTGGGCTTGTCCCACTTGATTCCGTTTCCCATAAGTGCTATTCTCCTACCATGTCAGCCTTGGCGGTTCTCAAAAAAACCGATTTTCAACTGGTTTCCGAGTTCGCCCAGCCGGATGCGAAGAAGCGCCTTTCGCTGGGTGAGGCGCTGGGCAGTTCCACGGCCTACAACATCTACCAAAATTCTCTTGGCCAACTGATTCTCGATCCGGTCAAAGTTGTTCCCGCCTCGGAGATGTGGCTCTACGAAAACGCGCAGGTTCTGGCCAGCGTGAAACAAGGCTTGCGGGAATCGGCCGAAGGAAAAAGCGTTTATCGCCGCTCGTTTGCCAAGCACGCGCGCGAATAGGCCGAATCTGAATGGAACGGAAGATTAAATTCACGCCCACGGCAGACAAGCAGTTGACGGCGCTGGAAAAAACACCGTCGAAGGCCGCGCTGCTCGCGCAAGTTCGCAAAGCTCTCGGTTACTTGGAATTGGACCCGCACCATCCGGGTCTGCAAACGCACGAGTTTCTCTCACTGACAGGCATTCATGGGGAGAAAATCTTCGAGGCCTACGCGCAAAATAGTATTCCCGGCGCTTACCGAATTTTCTGGCATTACGGCCCCGGTGAAATCTGGGTCAAGAAACGCACTCCCGTCATTACCATCATTGCTATTACGGCGCATCCATAGCTGCGGTAGAACTCTCAGGACTCACAATCCGAACTTGATGCTTATGCCTTGGCCGTTTCGATGTGAATCCCGCGCGGCACCTTGCGTCCGACTACTGGCGCAATCTGCTCCAGCTCGTTCATCATGGTGGCGAACTGCTCGGGATAGATCGACTGCGGGCCGTCGGAGAGAGCTTTTTCGGGGTGGTCGTGAACCTCGACGACGATGCCGTCAGCGCCAGAAGCCACGGCGGCGCGGGCCATCGGCAGCACGCTGTCTCGGCGGCCAGTGGCATGGCTGGGATCGACGAGAATCGGCAGATGGCTGAGCCGCTGCACGGCGGGAATGATACTCAGGTCGAGGGTGTTGCGGGTGTGGTCGGCAAAGGTGCGCACCCCGCGCTCGCAGAGAATCACCTGGTAATTTCCCTCGCTCATCACATACTCGGCGGCCATCAAAAACTCTTCCAGCGTGGCGGAAAGGCCGCGCTTGATCAACACCGGCTTGCGCAGTTGGCCAGCGCGCTTGAGCAGGGAAAAATTCTGCATATTGCGCGCGCCGATCTGCACCACATCAGCCCATTCGGCAACCAGATCGAGGCTCTCATTGTCGATGGCCTCGGTAACAATGCGCAGGCCGAAGCGCGCGCGAATCTCGGCCATGATGCGCAGCGCCTCAATGCCCAGTCCTTGAAATGCGTAAGGCGATGTGCGCGGCTTGTAAGCGCCGCCGCGGAAGAATTGCGCGCCCGAGGCAGCCACTTTCTCAGCAATCGCAAAGGCCTGTTCGCGGCTTTCAATCGAACAAGGCCCCGCGATGATGGCCAGCGGGCGGTCGCCGATCGTGGCGTCAGTCCCCATGAAGCGGACAACGGTGTCTTCTTCCTTCACGTCGCGGCTGGCCAGCTTGTAGGCCTTGGAGACGCGAATCACTTCAGCGACGCCGGACAATTCTTCCAGGTTGCCGCGCTCGACTTCGCCCTTGTTGCCGGTGATGCCGATGGCGGTGCGCTGCGCTCCGGGAAGCGGATGAGCGCGGAAGCCCAACTGCTCGATGTATTCGCAGACCGCCTGGATTTGCTCCGGCGTTGCCTGTGCCTTCATGACTACCAGCATGGCTGACCTCTCGAAAGCTCAGTCTAACGGCTGCGAGGGCGAAGGGCAATTGGCAGACGGGCAGGGACCAGTGGCTAGGGACGTAGGGTCTATGGATTCGGCCCGAATCACCGATGCCCAACCCCGCATCTGTCGCTCGGAGTCCTCACATTGAAACCAGTGAATCTCCCTTATTCAATACTGCCCCCAGTCTCTGGTCCCCGTCTTCCCGCCGTTTGCTCCAGAGACAGGGGTGTGCTAACCTTGATTTCTGTGCCGTGATGCGTGCGGAGTGGTAGTGTGCCTGCACGGATTTAGGGTCTCCGGGGCGGTTTTCCGGGTGGAATGGGCTGGCGTAGCTCAGCTGGTAGAGCATCTGATTTGTAATCAGAGGGTCGGGGGTTCAAATCCCTTCGCCAGCTCCACTGACGGAAATCGGAAGTGGAGCCTGAAACGGCAGAAAGTTTTGCCGGCGTCGATTTTCGGCGTCGGGCCTGTCCTCCGCGGTGATCCCACTGAGGTGCAAGCTGCTGATGGCCGGAGTGCTTCCGGGAGGGGTTGATGTGCCGAATTGGGTTGGTTTCGTAGGGCAGTAGGGTTGGTCGGGGTCCCCACGAACAGGTTTTCGTTCGTGGGGTGATCGTGCACAGGTGGCCGAGTGGTTAATGGCAGCAGACTGTAAATCTGCCACTCTACGAGTTACGGAGGTTCGAATCCTCCCCTGTGCACCATGATTTGAGGAGTTGCAATGCGCAAAGGGTCGCAGCCGGTATGAGTCAGTCTGGGCGCGATTTGGACCGCACGAAGAGGGGTTTTCACAATACCGGTTCCGATTTGGACCGGAAGTATTGGATCGCTCTGGGGCTGTATGCGCTTTTGGCTGCGTTGGCTTGGTTTACCATAGGTGATAGCAGGGTTTCTGTGCCGTGGTTTGATTGGAGCGAGGGTTCAATCGTCTCCGTCACCAGGCCGGTTCAGATGCGCTTGCTTCCGCTGATAGTTTTGGGCGGATTTGTTTTGAAGACAATTTTGGCCCGCCATGCGGAAAAGATTCGACGCGGCGGGGAGTAGAACAGCTATTAGCTGTTAGCTTCTAGCCTCTAGCTTGTAATTACGGATTAGGCCGATGCGGCCGGATCTGGCAGAAACAAGCTAAAAGCTGAAAGCTAGAGGCTGATAGCTGCACTTAGGGCTGATGTAGCTCAGTTGGTAGAGCACTCCCTTGGTAAGGGAGAGGTCACCAGTTCAATCCTGGTCATCAGCTCCAGAGATTCAGCTTCTAGCTGCTAGCTTTTAGCTTCTAGCCTGTGCGGTGGCAACTCGGGCAGTTGTGGTCTGTGGCGACGAGAGACAAAGCTAGAAGCTAGCGGCTAAAGGCTAGAAGCTGTTTTGCGGGAGTAACTCAGTGGTAGAGTCACAGCCTTCCAAGCTGTTGGTCGCGGGTTCGAGTCCCGTCTCCCGCTCCATTGTTTGAAACCGTGGCAGGCAGCGTGGCAGGCAGACTGAGGCGAGGCAGGAAATGAAGTTCGAACAGGCAGCGATTGCCGTCCAGAGCCAGCAAGCGTACGCCGAGCTTCACGCGCGCATCGATGCGGCCTTCGACGCGCGGGACGTAGAGGTTTTTTTGAGCCGCCTGGGCCGGTCGAAGCTGCGCATTCGCGACTTCGAGGGCGCTTTGCGGCAGGGGTTGATAGGCAAGGATGCAATGGAGATATATCAGGCGCTACCGGTCTCTGACCAGGCCCTGACCCGCGAACGCTACCTGCAATATGTGGAAGCGGTGCCGATGGAATTGCGGCATCGGTATCTCAAGGTTTACGCCTACTATTGAGGCGCGCAACACTAACTTTTTCGCTTCCTGCATTCGGGGGAGCGATAGAAAATCAAGTCTGACGGAAGGAACTGACAATCATGGGCAAGGAAAAGTTTGATCGCAGCAAGCCGCACGTGAACGTGGGGACGATTGGTCATATTGATCACGGCAAGACGACGTTGACGGCGGCCATCACCAAGGTGCTGCAGAAGCACAACCC
>Ga0181520_10003369_pt1 | contig 28219 bp, 26 predicted proteins | sample PEATcosm2014_Bin_29_FD_132451 | JGI IMG/M metagenome (GOLD analysis project Ga0181520, IMG submission 132451) | Peatland microbial communities from MTU Mesocosm Facility, Houghton, MI, USA - PEATcosm2014_Bin02_30_metaG | ecosystem: Environmental > Terrestrial > Soil > Wetlands > Peat | place...
ACGCGAGAGTGGCGGAATTGGCAGACGCACCAGACTTAGGATCTGGCGGAGCAATCCGTGGGGGTTCGAGTCCCCCCTTTCGCACCAACCCACTGAACACGTCATACCATTGCACCTTCAGCATCGAAGCCCCTTATGAGCCAACCTAAGCAACCCGCGGAACCGCATACCGTCAAGATCACCAACGCAAACGACTACCGTAACAGCTACGCCAACAGCGTGCAGGTACGCATGAGCGTCTGGGACTTTTATCTGGTCTTCGGCACCCTGCATCGGGACACGCAAGAAGAGGTCCAAATCGAGAACTTTCAGGGCATCTACCTCAGTCCGCAGCAGGCCAAGGCGCTGAGGAACGTGCTGGACCACAACCTGGCGCAGTACGAGCAGACCTTCGGCCAGCTTGCCTTGGAGCCGCAGTTTGGACCGTCCGGCGGCCCCGTCAACTAGCCCGTGCGGACCCTCTATTGGCCCCGGAATCCAGTGCGTGACGCGCGTACCGCCGTGCCTCTCTGGATGCTCTATCCGCTCTTTTTTGCCATCGTCTACCTGTCCCACCTGACGCTGCTGCGCCTGCCCTACTTCTGGGACGAGGGCGGTTATTACATCCCGGCGGCATGGGACTTCTTCCACACCGGCACTCTTATTCCCGTCACCACCGTCACCAACGCACACCCGCCATTGCCTTCCTTCCTGCTGGCGGGCTGGTGGCATCTTTCGGGCTTTGTCCCCAGCAGCACGCGCACCTTTATCTGCATGGTCTCTGCTGCCGCACTGCTCGCAGTCTTTCGCCAGACGCGCAACCTGCTGGGCACGAAACCAGCCATCGCCACTACCGTGCTCACCGGCCTCTATCCCATCTGGTTTGCGCAGAGCACGCTGGCCCACGCAGACATCATCGCCGCAGCCTTCACACTCTGGGGACTGTCTATCTACCTGGAATCCGGCGCAGGGCCGCAACCTGGGTCGTTGAGTGCCCCACATCTCGCATCTGAGATGTGGGTTTCCAGGAGATCCAAAATCTACGTAGGTATCCTCTTCTCGTTGGCCGTGCTGTCCAAGGAGACAGCAATTGTCACGCCCTTGGCTCTGGCAATATGGGAGGCATTTCTTCTGCTGCGGGAACGCACTATTGCCGGAAGTTTGCGTGCGCACACCAGATGGATCGCCGCGTTGCTCACTCCAATCCTTCCGCTGGCAGCCTGGTACGCGTACCACTTCCACCGCACCGGCTACGTCTTTGGTAACCCCGAGTACCTGCGCTACAACGCCACCGCCAACCTGGATGCACACCGCATCGCGCTCTGCCTCTACCATCGGCTACTGCACCTGACCATGCACATGAATATGTTTGTACCGGTGCTGTGCGCGGTGGCCGTGCTTCTGTTACCGGCCATTGCTGCACGCGCCCGCCTCGCGCGCCGTGTGCTGAACGCCATCGTCGTGGTCCTGCTGGCCAACTGGATCGCTTTCTCCGTGCTAGGCGGTGCGTTGCTCACCCGCTACCTGCTGCCCATGTATCCACTCGTCTTGCTGGTATGCGTGTCTGTATGGCATCGCCACGTACGCTCGTGGATGTGGCTTGCAGCGCTCAGTGCAGCCGCGTTTGTGGCCGGCATATGGATCAATCCCCCCTACGCCTTCGCACCCGAGGACAATCTGACCTACCGCGACATGATCGTTCTGCATCAGCGCGCGGTATCGCTTATCGCGCAGAACTGGCCCCAGGCGACGGTACTGACCGCATGGCCTGCCGTCTCCGAGCTGGAGCGCCCCGAACTCGGCTATACCAAATTCCCCATCAAGGCAGTCGCAATCCAAAACTTCTCGCGCGATCAGATCGTAGCAGCAGCCAAGATGGAAAAGGCCACTCCTTCTCCCACTGACTACGACACTGCTCTACTCTTTTCCACCAAATGGGCTCCGCCGCCCGGCGCTGTCAACCTCGCCCACCGCAACGCCCCTGCCGACGCGCGTTACTTCGACTTCCACCAGGACGTGCTTCCCGCCGAGGCCGCCGCTATCCTGCATGGAGAGGTGGTGTGGCAGGCATCGATCCGGGGCGAGTGGGTAGCCATCCTGCGCTTTCCACACAGCCGGCATCCATAACCGGGCCGCTAACCGTTCAAGTCTGGCTCACAGATGCGCCATCGACTCTCGGGCGAACCGTACCTCCGACGCCAGTACCTGCAATAGCCGGAAGGGCAACGATGGCTCCTTCTGGATCAGTCCCACGAAGTCGTCGCAGCTCACCATGCTCAACTCCGCGCCCTCCAATGCCGCCGCCGTCAAAGAGTATGGTTTCATCCCAACCACTGCGGGCAGTCCAAGCAGCGAGCCTGCTCCCACCTTGATGTTGAATATCTCCTCCCCATCCGATCGGCTCGTCAGTATCGCCGTGCCCTTTTTCAGGAGATAAACGCCAGAGGGCGAGTCGCCCTGGCGGAACAGTACGTGGTCCAGACCGATCGAGATGGGCTTGGCAATCCTCTCAAGTTCCTGTATCAACTCGGGATCGGCAACAAATGAGGTCGAAATACGCGACATGGCACTCTCCACAAATCCGCTCTGGAATGGCAATCGACGCAGACCCAGAATCTCGAGGCCGCAAAGCAGATTCTTGCACCGCTGGCTCCAGCAGGCTGTGACCATGGTCACGTTATAGATTCCGCGCATCCGCAAAGCCTGCAGCAGATCGACCCACGCGCCTTCTATAATCGTCAAAACATAGTGAAACACTCGCCTAACCCCTTTCTTCGACTTTTTCCTCTGGCTCTCCTGCTCTATGGGTGGGTCGCCCCTGCATTACCCCAATCTCAGACGCTCGCGGCAAGTCAAGGCACAGCGCAGGTCAGTGCCGAGGCGAACTCGCCGGCGGACATTCGCCAGCCCGGTGGGCGGCTAGTGCTGGTGTTGCCCTTCGACAATCGCTCCGGGCAGGCCAACCTCAACTGGATTGGCGACTCATTTCCCTACACGCTGGACCAGCGGTTTACCTCGGTGGGCTTTCTCACCATCAGCCCGGACGACCGCCAGTATGCTCTGGAGCACCTGGGCCTGCCGGGCGACTTTCGCCCCAGCCGCGCCACCACCCTGCGCATCGCTCAGACGCTGGACGCGGACTTCGTCATTCTGGGCAGTTACAACGTCATCAACCCCGGTGCATCGGACAGCCGCATCGAGGTGAAGGCCCAGGTGTTGGAGGTGAACCAGTTGCGCATGTCACCGCCGCTCGAGGACTCCAGCGAACTGTCGCGGCTCTTCGACGTGGAGAACGCCATTGCCTGGAAGGTGGCACAGCGCATGGACCCGCACTTTGCCGTCGCGGAGCAGACCTTTCTGGCAGCTTCAGGCGGGGTCCGCCTTAGTTCCTTCGAGAACTTCATTCGCGGCACCTCCGCGCTCACCCAGGAGGAGCGGCTCAAGCGGCTGCAAGCTGCCGTCGCCGAAACACCCAATTACAGCGCGGCGTTGCTTGCCCTCGGCAAGGAGCAGTATGCGGCGATGCAATACGATGCCGCCGCAGCCACGTTGGCCAAGGTCCCGCCCACCGACAGCGTGGCGTTGGAGGCAAACTTCTATCGCGGCCTGGCGCGCTTCAACCTTGCCAAATACGCCGAGGCCGCCGCCGATTTTGCCTTTGTCGCCGCAAGCCTGCCGCTGCCCGAAGTAGTCAACGATGAAGGCGTGGCCAATAGCCGCCAGGGTAAGGATGCCGCGGCGCTCTTTGTGCAGGTGATAGCCGCCGACCCCAACGACGCCGACTATCACTTCAACCTGGCCGTCGCGCTTCTGCGCCGCAACGACATCGACGGCGCCACCCGCGAGGTGCAGGCTGCACTGAACCTTCACTCGGACGACCCCGAGGCCACGGAGCTGCTCACCCGCCTGCAGGCCACCCACGGTTCCACCGCCAATCTTAAATCGATCATGAGCGCGGGCGGCTTCGACCCCACCACGCGCATCCGCCGCACCTGGTCGGAGGCGTCATTCCGTCAGGCAGCGTTCCAACTGGACCAGATGCACGCCATCCAGTTGGCCACCCTGCCCCCGGCCCAGCAGGCCGTGCAGTACACGCAGCTGGGTTCGGATTATCTGGCGCAGGGTCTGCTTCCGGAGGCCGAGCAGGAGTTCCACTCCGCGCTCTCCGCGGACCCCAGCAATGCGGCCGCGCACGCCGGGATCGCCCAGGTGCGTGAGCGCAGCGGATCGGCCGACGACGCGCGCGCCGAAGCTCAGATTTCCCTCCAACTCGCGCTCAACGTCGCCGCCGATCTGGTGCTCGCCCGGCTCGACCTACAGGCCAATCAGCTCTCCGAGTCAGCCGTCGAAGTGGCCAATGCCCTGCGCCTACAGCCGGACAATCCTGACGCGTTGGCCATTAAAACCACCCTCGTCGCCCGCGGCCAGAACCTACCCTAGGCATGTGGCTTCCCAGGCTGCGAAAAAGCTTCAGTTCCTACCCGTCATTCTGGCCTGAGCGAAGACGAAGGTCAGAATCTCCGTCGTTGCCTTGTCTTGCTTAAGGGCATGGCTTTAGCCGTGCCATAATCGTATGCTTGCGATGGGGCTTTAGCCCCTGAGGAAGCCTTCCTTGCGCAGAACTAATTCTTTTTGCCTGCCCATAATTCGCCGCATCCTTCGCCCGGTCACAGCGCTCGCCGCACTCGCCGCACTGTCTCCGCTCAGCACACCGGCGCAGACCGCTTCGTCGCCGCTGGTGGTCAAGCTCACCATCCACGACACCATCCAGCCGATCACCGCAGAGTATATGAAGCGCGGCCTGGACGACGCCGCCAGCCGCCACGCAGCAGCCGTACTCATCTCCATGGGCACGCCCGGCGGCCTGCTCGACTCCACGCGCGAGATGGTGGCCAACATCGAAGCATCGCAGGTGCCCGTCATCATCTTCATCGAACCATCGGGTAGCCGCGCAGGCTCGGCGGGATTCTTTCTGCTGGAGGCAGCGGACGTAGCCGCCATGGCGCCGGGCACAGAGGCCGGTGCGGCCCACCCCATCCTGGAAGGCACTACCATGGACCCCGTGCTCAAGGAGAAGATCGAGAACGACGCCGCAGCCTTCCTGCGCTCGTATGTCACCGTGCGCGGGCGCGACGCCAAGGACGCCGAGGACGCCGTGCGCAATTCGAAGTCGTTCAGCGAAGCCGAATCTCTTAAGCTTAACCTGATCGATGTAGTCGCGACGGACGATAACGCCCTACTGGCCGCGCTGAACGGTCGCACCATCAAGCGCTTCCACGGCGAGAGCGTGAAGCTCGACTTTACCCACGCCACCATCGATCCCCTTCTGCCCTCCACGCGCGAGCGCCTGCTGACGCGGCTCACCAGCCCCGACCTCGACGTGCTTCTTCTGCTCTGCGGCGGTCTGCTGATCTATCTCGAATTCAACGTGCCTGGAACCATTGTCCCCGGCGCGCTGGGCACGCTGATGATGCTTTTGGCCATCTTCGGGCTCAACCTGCTGCCCGTCCAGCACACCGCGATCCTTCTGCTCTTAGCCGCGCTGGCGCTCATGGTGCTGGAAGCCAAGTTCGCCAGCCACGGGGTGCTCGGCACGGTAGGCGTAATCTGTTTGGTCTTCGGGCTGGCCACGCTGGTCAACGGGCCCACGCCGGAGATGCGCGTCCACTTTGGCGTGGCCGCGGGCGCGGGCGTCGGCTTCGGCGTCATCACCTTCGGCCTGGCGTGGATCGCAGTGAAGGCGCGTCAGGCCAAACGCCTCACCGGCCCGCAGGCGATGGTCGGCCAAACCGCCATCGCGATGACGCCGATCAATCCCGCCGGAGAGCTGCCCATCGGTCAGGTCGAGGTCCGCGGCGAGATATGGAAGGCCACGCTCCCGCCCAACACTCCACCCGTCCCTGCCGGAACCCTGCTCACCGTTCGCTCCATCGACAACCTCACCCTCACCGTCGCGCAGTAATATATTTCATGCGTAGAGGATGCGAATGCGAAGCACGTCTGTACTTGTCTCATCAATCTTTCTTTTGCTTGCTCCGTTTGCTCATGCCGATTCACCAGCAGGATTTTCCTGGGTGAATCTTGAGACAGATACGACAATCATGTCAACTGTCCGTCATGCGTTGCACGATAAATCGATAACGGCCATTCGTGAAGTCGGCGTCGAAAACGGTTTTGCCCTTGTGATGACCGCGTCAAGGGACAGCGACGCACCAACACCAGACTACGATCATTGGACGATCTACAACATCTCGCTTGCAACCGGCAAAAGTCGCGTGCTGGTCACAGGCTATGGCGTCAGACTATTGGATTGGATCGGGTCGGATGCGCGAAGCACCGAACTGGCCATTACTTACTACGACTGCTGGGAATGCGAGGCAGCAACGCTCTTTACAACACTCCGATTTATAACCGGGGTCGGTTGGAGGGCAAGGTGGCCGCAAAAAACGCAGGATGCCAACAATACACAACCGGGCGCAGTTGTGTTGATGACCGATGTTGGCGATCCGTATGACGATAACGTGGTGGATCAGGTCTTTGCAGTGGTTAAGCAGCCGAACGATAGATTTGCCGTTGGTAATTGGATACACACGCGCAACTCTAAAACTGGAAAGATAGATGATGCTGTCGTGAGATATTCCATCGATCCCACTACGGCCGAGGATCGAGTTGAAGAGTTGACTGGCCCCGCGGCCTTGAGTTGGGAGCGTCAGATTTGCAATCCGTCGAATCTCTTGATTCAACCGAGCAACGGTCAGGACTCAAAATCATGTCGTCGTATTCTGCAAACGCAACCGCTAACACCAAATAAGACTAAATAGAGGAATAGGCCGGGTGCCCCACATCTCGTTTCTGAGATGTGGGAGCGCCGCCACCTAATTTCCGCGTAGCCGTCGAATCGGAAGGGCACGGCTTCAGCCGTGCCATAAAACAGCGCGCCGAAGGCGCTTCCACTCTGAATGGGGGTCCCCGGCGAGTTTACTCGCTGGGGTAATCGCGCGAAGGCCGGAGTGAAGGCTGAGCCGAAACGACCCGTTTCTGACTTCTGCCGCCCTCCAACAACACTTACTCCACGATCCTCGCCACCACATCGTAATCGTGCGACTCGGTAATCTCTGCGCGGTAGAAGTTCCTCGGTACGAATCTTCGGCGTAGGATGGACAGGCACCTCTACCTGCGCGCGAATAAATTTGTGATTTTGTCTGCAAGTTTCAGACTTACCCGCGTTCTCCTTACAGACGAGGTTGCAGGCGGAGATTGCCCGGCGACTCGAGAGGGAGACCACAATGCGCCATGAACGCCCTCATTTCGCCCTTCACTTTCTACTGCCCATAACTCTCCAGGCCTCCCTGCTCTGCCTATCCATCGCTGCTCACCCGCTTCCGGCACAGCAATCACCCAATCCTTCAGCCGCACCCACCCCTGCTCAAACTGGGATCGAAAATCGCATGTGGAGAATTGCCAAAGTGCGTGCTGATGGAGATAGCCAGGCGGATAACGATGGCCTGATGGATCAAAAGGAAAATGCATTCATCACCTTGATGAACGGGCAGGTGACAGGCTCTCCGGGATGCGGTCACCTATTTGGAACCTATAAGCTCTCTGAGAACGTATTGACATTGAATGCAGACTCGATTATCAGCGGTAGCGGTAGCGATTGCCCCTCCCTGAACGAGCCTTATATACCTTATAAACCTAGAGATGGAGTTATACCCGAGAACCCTTTCCACAGCGACCTGAGAATAGAGCAGCGGGACGATCAAATCCTTCTACGCGACAAGAGCGGACAAGCGCAGATGTTGCTGGTGCCAAGTGTTTTGCCTGCACAGCAACCTGCAACCCCAAAGCCGGAACCGTCCGTGCAGCAACCGACCATTTCGACTCCCTCAGCCGTACCCACGCTTGCTCAAACTACTCCGGTAAACGGTGCGACGACAAACGACCTTGAAGGCCACCAATGGCGTCTCTCGCAGTTTTACGCTACGAATAAATTGCTCATTACGCTTCCTCTGCGGGTGCCGATTCCATACTTCGCTTTTCGGGATGGCAAAATCGAGGGGTCGGTGGGGTGCGGCCAATTTACAGGGACATACCGGGGAACAGACGATAAGCTTGCAATCTCGGCAAAGTGGGCAGACGATAAGGGATCGCCGTGCAGCGGCGAACAGAAGAATAATGCCGCGAAGATACTTCACTCGCTTGCCAGTGTGCGTCGAATTAAACCCATATACGACGCGCTGTTACTGCTAGATAAGAACGGAGCGCTTCAGGTTAGGCTGGAAGCGATGCAGTCCGGGAAAGACTTATCCGAGCTTCACGATACCTTCTGGCTTCTCAAACAAGTCGAAGGTTCGACGCAAGAGTTGTCGCACGTTGTGATCTACATCGATCACACAGGGATTAATTTTATTACGCCGTCTTATAGGCTAAGTATGATCTTTCAATACGACCCCCGGACAGAGCGGAAGTTTTTTACGCCCTATGTAAACGGAGGGGATTCGACGAGCAGCACTTACATTCAGGATCAGCAGGTTGCCAATGCGTTTGAAAACGCACTCCAGAAAATTGCCTCATACGAGACAAAGCAGGGCAACCTAACCTTCTACGACAAGGATCGACAGCTGCTCTTCGTTCTCAATCCGATACAATCCGCAGGAATTGAATATCGCCAGTGGAGGATAGCCAAGTATCGTGTGGATAATTCTGATCGAGCGGATAAAGATGGTCTTATCGATGCGACGGAACCGGCCTGGGTGCTTTTCATGAACGGTAGCGTAAGCGGAACGCCTGGAGCCGGTGCCTGGAAAGGAACCTACAAGCTTTCTAACGGCGACCTGGAATTTGATGCGAGTGATCCGGGTTATGCCTATTCAGGAGCCTTTAGAGAAGAGCAGGCGGTGCAAGACGATCTTGTTTGCAAGGCTTTCAAAGGCACCCGACGGATAGAACAAAGAGGCGATCAAATCCTTCTGCGCGACAAGAGCGGACAAGCGCAAATATTACTTGAGCAGGCAAGGTAAACACCGAAATGGACACAACACAAAAGCATACTCGTGTAGCACAGCCCCTCTTAATCGTCATCGTCGTTCTCGCTGCTACCGCGACGGCTTGCTTTGGCCAAGGCGGCGTCGTAACGCCGAGTACCAACTCGCTACCCGCCGGATGGAAGGTCTTTCCCACTCCAGTCGATAACAGCGATGTCATGCACTGCGCCAACTTCGCTCGACAGCAGCAGGTCTCGCTCTCGGACGCCGGAACTCTACAGATCGTCCAGCTTCCTCAGCGGGCAAGTCCCATTCCGCCTCCCGAACTTCCCGCTGGCGCCAAACGGCAACAAGGAATGTTCGGCTACGAGAGCATCCTCAAGACCTCTACCGGATGGCTGCTCGGCTTCGATGGTGGCGAGTGGGGAGGTGGGTTGTGGTTCGTGGACGCGAACGGTACGGCAACGCAACTCTATCAGGAAAATGTTCACGGATTCGTCGAGACTTCACGCGGCGTCATGGTCTTCCTTGGAGTGGCACACATGACGATCGACGAGGGTAGAGTTCTCATCGCTCGCAATCCGGTCACTGCCGACACCAAGTTGGAAATGCTGGCTCCACTGGATGGCGCTCCGGAGACATTCACGAAAATCTCTCCGGACGCAGCCTTGGTGGTGACCACCCATGGAATCTCCCGAATCGCCTCGTCCGGCGAGCATCAGACCCTAACGCACTCCATCTTTGCCATCCTGTATCCCAACTCCATCGTCGTCACGCCGGACGCCTCAATCTATGTGGGCATGAGGCTATTTGTAGTTCGCCTCGCACCGGCATCGAAGCCCGGCGATTACACGGAGCAATGGCTTGTGCCAGAGGATTGCGAGCAACTTCGCCTGGAGAGATACACCTGCTCCTGTTCAAGCAAAAGTCAGGATTAGAATTTACTCCAAAATCTTTGCCGGGTGCCCCACATCTCGTGTTTGAGATGTGGGATTTGGGCCGCTGCTATTCAGTGTGTGTCAGGTACTCGCGCAGGGCCTCCTGCACCACGGCATTCAGCTTGAGGTCGTGTTCCTCGGCATACTGCGCGGCACGCTTATGGAGGTCTTGCGGCACGCGAACATTGAAACTGCCCTTAAAGGGCACATCCGGCGTCTTGCCGCGGCGCTCGCAAAACTGGAGATATTCGTCGACTGCATCGCGAAAGTTCTTTTCCAGCGATCGCACATCTGTGCCGCCATAGCTGATCATGTCGCGAACGCCCAGAACGCGCCCGTGTAGCATCTTGTCCTCGGCGCTGTACAAAACCGAGCCATCGTATCCTTTGTCTTTCAGTGTCTCACTCATCATCTACTCCATAATCCTAGCCACCACATCGTAATCGTGCGACTCCGTAATCTCCGCGCGGTAGAAGGTGCCGGGGGCAAGCGTCTCGTACGGGCCAAAGTCGTTGATCAGCACCTTGCCGTCGATCTCCGGCGCGTGCAGCGCGGTGCGGCCCTGCCACAGCAGTTCCGTCTCGTCGCTCTCTCCCTCCACCAGCAGATCCACTTCCCTACCCACCCATGCGGCCTTTGCCTTGGCGCTAATCTTCTGTTGCAGCTTCATAAGCCTGCGACGCCGAGCCTCGATCGTCCGCTTCGGAACCTTCAGTGCCGCGTCCAGCGCAAACGCTGCAGCGCCCTCCTCGTCCGAGTAACTGAACACTCCCAGCCAATCAATCTTTGCCGCGGCAACGAACGTACAGAGTTCGTTGAAATCCTCATCCGTCTCGCCGGGAAATCCGACGATGAACGTGCTGCGCAGCACAATCCCCGGAACAATCGCGTGCGCCTTCTCGATCAGCTGCAGAAATACCTCCGGAGTCCCGCCGCGCTTCATCCGCTTCAGCACGCTGGGCGATGCGTGCTGCAACGGCACATCGAGATACTTCGCAATCGTCTCGTGCCGCGCAATCGCCTCCAGCAGCCGTGTTGTTACTTTGTTGGGATACGCATACAGAAAGCGCAGCCACTTCAACCCCGGCAGCACAGCCAACGCGTCGAGCAGTGTGGCAAGGCCGTCCTTCAGTCCAAGGTCTTCGCCATAGCAAGTCGTGTCCTGCCCGATGAGCGTGATCTCTCGCACGCCCTGCGCAATCAGCCGCTCCGCCTCGGCCACAATCGACTCCAACCGCCGCGAGCGGAACTTGCCGCGCAGTTGCGGGATGATGCAGAAGCTGCACGGGTGGTCGCATCCCTCGGCGATCTTGATGTACGCCGACGCACGCGGCGTGCTCAGGATGCGCGGCGTCTCTTCGCTGTAGAGATACTCCGGCAGCGCAGCCGTGGCACCCTGCCAGTGCTCGCGCGAGAAGCGTCCCGATCTTTCTCGCGCATCTCCCTCGGGCCTTGAGGACTGCGCAATCTGCACGCCAACTTCAGTCGGATGCGAGTGCTGATGCACGGCGCTCGGCGCTCTGTTCACCAGAATATTGAACGGAGAATCGGACGCTGTCGTCGCCACCGGCGCACTCAATCCCGCAGCCTCCAGGATCGCTTCCAATTCGCCGGTTCCCACCACCGCATCCACCTCGGGAATATTGCGGCGAATCTCGTCGCGATAGCGCTCCACCAGGCATCCGGCAACAATCAGCCGCCGCGCCTTGCCGCCGTTGGCAACCTTGTGCTGCGCCATCTCCAGGATCGCGTTCACCGACTCTTGCTTGGCCGAATCGATAAAGCTGCATGTGTTGACCACCAGAATCTCCGCGTCCTCGGCACGCGCGGTCAACCGCCCACCTGCGCGGTCCAGCAGTCCCATCATCACCTCGGAGTCCACCAGATTCTTGGGACATCCCAGCGAGACGAACCCGATAGACGGCCGCGCGGAGACATGCAGTTCCGCCGGCTCGGAAGCTTGATTTCCGGCATCATTCAACGACTTTGCGGGGAGTTCAAATACGGAAGAGGGCACACCTTCATCGTAGCAGCGTCACACTGTTCTGCAGGCTACCCTAGCTGCCGGAGCGCGATCCGCTAAACGACCTGATCTTTTCCAGCAGCCCTTCGGCAAATAGCTTTGCCTGTCCTATCAGCGATGTAATCTTCTGCGCGGGCCCGCGTATGCCATTGCCGATCGTCTCAACCAGCTCGACAGTTGCGGTCAGCGTGGCGCTCACCATCTCGTCCACCCGCGCCACTTGCCGCTGCGTGCGCAGATTGGCGTCGGCCAGCGTCCGCTCAAAATGCTGTGCCGTACCCCGCACCAGATCGCTGGTCTCTACCAGGTTGTCGGCGATGGCACGCATCTTGGGCACGTTTTCCGTAACCATGGACTGTGCGGAACGGGTAATCTCCGTCGCAGATTCAATCAATGGAAGCGTCTTCTGCTTCAACTCATCGACAGACTGCGCCAGGCCCTTGATCGCCTTCACGGACTTGGCCGCAAGAACGATCAGCGCGATGGCCTGCACCAGCATGGCCAGCGCTACCAGCCCCACAAAAACGATCAAAAGCTTCGTATCGATCGCGGAAAGTGCTGCATCCATGTCCTGGAACCACATCGCCGGCATCGCCATTCTTTCCCTTCCGTACTGTATCCGCAGCGCGTCCTGCGAGACTACATGATCGACCAGCGCGGCTGCAATCCAACCGCATCCGCATCCCAAAGCAGGAAGGAGCTACGCAGTCGGGTCGATGGTTGTGTTGATATAGGCTTCCTTGCCCGCCTCTACGGCGGCCTCCACCTTGGCCTGCTGCTCGTTGATCAGGCTCTTGCCCTTTTCTACGTACTGGGTCCACTGGGTGCGGCCCTTGTCGTAGTACTCGCGGCCTTTGTCGATGGTCTCTTTGGCTTGGCGCTTGCCCTCTTCAACCAGTTCAGCGGCCTTCTGCCTTCCCTGTTCCACCAGCTCCGCGGCCTTGTCCCTGGCATCGCGCGCGCCATTCAACAGGTCCTCGCGGGTCTCTCGTCCGGCCTTTGGTGCGTACAGCACGCCAAGCACAGCGCCGATCCCCAATCCGGCCAGAAACCATCCAAGCCCACATGATCCGCATTCTTTGTCTGCCATCGTCTTCTCCTGTTCAACCTTAAGGGTTGGCGGTTGTCCGTTCCTTGCTTCTATCTCAACTATGTCCCTGTCGCGAACGGAGGTTCCGCTCTGCCCGCACTTCTTCTAGGATGCTAACTATAGTACCTCGCGAGGCCTCTTTTCGAATGGGGTTGGATCAAAATACCGTCCTTAGGCTGGTCGGGAGACTCTTGCTCACCTCTGGCGCGAGGCGTAACACAATCATTGCAGCTCCACACTAGTCAGGCGAGTAATATGGTGACGTTGCAAGCAAGCTCACAAAGGGGATACAGAAAACCGATGGACGCTCACAGGGTTTATAGCGCGACGCGCACAGCCATCATCTCGCTCTCATTCGCTATGCTTCTGTCTGGCTGCAAGAGCAATTCCCCGGCCACGGACGACGCCAGTCTGAACGCAAAGGTCACAAGCAGCCTCGCCGCCGATCAGAACCTCAACGGACAGACCATCCAGGCCTCGGTCTCCTCCGGGATCGTTACGCTGAACGGCAGCGTCACCAGCGACACGGCGCGCACCATCGCCACGGGAGACGTCGCGCAGATCGCCGGGGTCAAGACGGTGGTCGACAACCTGGTAGTGCAGGCTGCCCCAGCTACGGTCGCAGTTGCGCCTCCTCCTGCCAGCGCCCCTGCGCCACCCTCGCCGCCCGTCTCCTCAACCAAGCCCCGGAAGCCATCGGCCATGGTGGCAGCCACGGAACCTCCGCCATCCGAGCCTGCGCCCGTTGTACGCAATATCCCTGCTCCCCCACCCGCGCCGGTTCTGCCGCCGGCTCCAGTTGCAGCCAAGGTTCCTCCGCCTCCGCCTGTGCCGGTGGTCCATACGGTCACTCTACCCGTGGGCACGGCGATCCCGGTGCGCATGACGCAGACGCTGGATAGCAGCAAGACTCAAACAGGCGACAAGTTCACCGGTGAGATTGCCTCCGACATCATCGACGACGGGGTGGTAGTCCTGCCGCAGGGCACGCCGGTCACCGGCCATGTAGACGCCGCGCAGGACGCGGCACACTACAAGGGCAGCGCACTGCTGACGCTTTCGCTCATCGCAATCGACCGCAAGGGCGAGCGCATCGAGGTCTCCACCGAGGCCTATACCAAGCAGGGTGAGGCCCGCGGAAAGAACACGACTGAAAAAGTTGGCGGCGGTGCTGCCATCGGCGCGATCCTGGGCGGCATCCTGGGTGGCGGCAAGGGCGCGGCCATCGGTGCGGCGGCCGGCGCAGGAGCGGGCGCGGGAGCCAACAGCGTTACCCGAGGCCAGCAGGTGCAGATTCCTTCCGAGTCGGTCGTCCGCTTCCGCCTGCTCGACCCCATCCAGGTACGTCTAACCCCAGCGGGCGCTACGCCGGATAACTCCAGCTCGTCGCTGGTGCATAGATCGGACCAATAAATCGAGGTAGTCGCTCCACGCGGGCAAAGCGGTTAGTTGGGCGACGGCTTCTCCACGTGGTCGATCACCAGCACATCGACAGCCGTCTTCTCCGCCGATAGCTTCAGCCCAAGCTGGCGGGTGCCCACATCTCAGTGTGGCTCCTCAGAACTGGGGTCCCGCCTTATTTCTTTGCCTTCGCAGTGGATTTCTTAGCGACGGGCTTAGCCTTCGGCAGCGTCTTGGATACTTTCTTAGCAGCCTTCTTTGCTGTCGGATTGACTACAACCTTCTTCGCGGCAGGCTTGGCTGTGGCCTTCTTTGCAGGTTTGGCGACCGTCTTTGCCTTGGCCTCGGGTTTCGGCTTGGCAACTGGACTCGCGACAGGCTTACCCTTTACCTCTGGCTTCTCCTCGGCCGCTTCGGCGGCGTCAGCTTCCGCCCGCTGGCGCAGTGCGTGCAGCACAACGCGGAACATCTCTTCCTCGGGAGCTGGCTTTCCGGTCCAGATTTCAAACTGCCGCGCGCCCTGGTGAACGAACATCTCAATGCCCGTGATGATCGGGATCGACATCTGGCGAGCAAGGTGAATCAGCGGCGTTTCCAGAGGGTTGTACACCAGATCGAAGACCAACTTCGTGTTGAGGTCCTTGGCCTCCAGCAACGGAGCGGCCTTGTTGCCCGCCATGCCCACCGGCGTCGCATTGATAATCGCATCGAAAGACGTCTTGGCCAGCGCATCCTTGCGGATGGTATGAGAGCCGGACTGGCGTGCCAGCTTCTGCGCGGTCTCAGCGGTGCGGTTCATGATGAAGACGTTGGCGTCCTTCTCGCGCAGGCCAAAGACGGCGGCGCGCGCAGCGCCTCCCGATCCCAGCACCAGCACCTTTGCCCCGGCCAACGACATGCGCTTCTCCAGCGGGCCGATGATGCCCGCCACATCGGTGTTGAAGCCGTATAGCTTGCCGTCCTGCGCGCGCAGCACGGTGTTGCACGCGCCAATCCTGGCCGAGAGCGGGTCGGTGCGCTCCAGATGCGTCAGAATGTCCTGCTTCAGCGGCATGGTGACGCTGATGCCCTGGATAGGGATCTCATGTACCAGCTTGATCAGGTCGGACAGCTTCGTCGTCTGCAACGCCAGATACACGGCATTGACCGTCTCGCGCCGGAAGGCCGTGTTCATCATGATGGGCGACAGTGAACTGCGGATCGGATTTCCCGCCACCCCGTAAACCTTGGTGGCCGCGTCCACCTGGTCGATGCGATAGGTCTCGATCAGGGTGCGCGCGGCAATCTGACCGGGGCCGGTCTCCTCGCCCAGCGTGGCGGCGGCAAAGGTGAAGGCCGATCCGGCGCGCACGCCCAGCACGCGCGATATGATCCCCGCGTCGCCCATGCAGATGCCGATGATGTTGGAGTGGTCGCTCATCCGCTCCAGGAAGCGGATGAGCGTGAGGTTATCGATCAGCGACTTGGCTGTAGGGACGACCTTGATAAAGTCGGGATGGAAGGCCTCGATGCGGCGGAAGATGTCGTCCAGATCGCGCGTCCCATTGAAGTCGTGATGGCTGATAAGCAGGCCGATGCCGCTATCGCGCAGCTTCTGTAGGTCGCCCTTTTTCAGGCTCTCGGCGGATTCCAGTTCAAGGTCCACAAGATGGAACCCTGCCTCTGCGCATTTGGTCAGGATTTCCAGCTCGGCAGTGAGTGAGCCGGCAAACTTGCCGCCATTTGCCGAGCGGCGACAGGTGGCGATGCCGGTGGCGGCGGTATTGTCGGCGAAGAACTGCTTGAACCTGGGCAGGGCCAGCAGCGGCTTCTCCAGGTAATCCAGGCGAAACTCAAGAAAAGGAAGCTCTTTGACCACAGAGGTCGCCTTTTCAAGCATCTCCGTGGGCGTACTGCCGGCTATGGCGACGCATACCTTACTGATGCGGGAACGGAGAAAGTTGGACGCTATTCCGGACAAATTCAACCTCATGGATGCAATCGCGTATCTTACAGAGCAATCGATCAGGATGCAACTATTCTGGTAAATCTTTGCGATTGCTGTACTTGGTGGTGCAATCGAGGGATGGCAAGCAGTCAACCGCACCCTCTATATGGACGGAGACGAAGCCGAATAGTTGCATGGAATCAGAGCGATGGAGCCAATTCGGCGCTCTCGCAGGTGCCGGACTGACCAGTGCGGTGAGGAAAACATAAAATAGGAAGGTGAAAGATCGTCAGAAAGCTCTGGAAGCGACCGGTGAGGTAGACGATCTGCTGCGTTCCGTTGGCATGGGACATGGCCGTCGTGGGACGCTCACTGGCTCCTGGCAAAACGGAGAACGTCGCCCGAAGATTCCGCCGGCCTCGCCCGCGGTACAGTCGGTGCCTGGAACGCAGCATGGCATCCATCTGCTGCGAGCGCCAGGCTGGCAGAGGATCGCATGGCTGCGTCACGGCTGCAGCACGCGCGCCGGAGGCGTCTCCATCATCTACGATTCAAACTGCGGTGTAGGCACACTCAACCTGGGCTGGACCCAGCAGGATGAGCCAGCCAACGTAGCTGAGAACCGCCGCCGCTTGATGACTGAGGTCTTCAACTCGTCAAACAGCTCCACATCCGCTTCCCGCTACAAGCCTTCTGTTCCCTGTTCCCCGTCCCGTGTCCCTTGTCTCGTCACCCTGCGCCAGCTCCACTCCGGAATCGTCCGCATAGTGGAGGAATCCGACGCAACTCAGGGCCAACTTCAGACCACCGATGGTCGCGCTATACTGCGCGGCGATGGCGCTATCACCAACATTCCCGGCGTATTTCTCGGCATCCAGACAGCCGACTGCGTCCCCGTGCTGCTGGCCGATGTACGCCGCCGCGTGGTCGCGGCATTTCACGCTGGCTGGCGCGGCACGCTGGCACGCATCGTGGAACGTGGCGTTGGGACCATGCGCCTGCGCTACGGATCGCGCCCGCAAGACCTGCTGGCTGTTATAGGGCCTTCCATCGGCCCATGCTGCTACTCGGTCGGCGAGGAAGTACGCTACCAGTTCGACTCGCAGTTCGCCTATGCGCCGCAACTCTTCAGCGAGGTCTACGACTCCGACCCGGTGCGCGACAAGTACCCGTTGCTATTTCTCACCGCTCGCGCTCCCGGCCACTCCAATATCGGCCCGCAGATCCACCTCGACCTGTGGCAGGCAAACCGCCGCCAGTTGCTCGACGCCGGCATTCCTGCCAAACGCATCACTGTCATCGGCGAATGCACGGCCTGCTCAGGCCTGGGAACGGCAACCGGCAGAAAGTACTTCTCCCATCGAGCGGAGAGCGGCTTCACAGGTCGAATGCTGGCCGTCGTCGGCATTACAAACGATTAACACGAATTAATTCTTCGGACGGGTGCTTGCTACGGCCGGAGTGCTGCTAGCAGCAGCCGAATGCCTATGGAAGACGATCCGGATCAGATCGGGCGCAAACTCGTAAAATTGGCCACCTAAAGCACCGAACAGCGTCACATCGGTGCCATTCTCCAGAGTCAGTGCTACACCGCGCTGGTCTGCCGGGTAGTACGCGTTGGAGATGGCCCCGGAGATGTAGTTGCCCAGGACGTTGGAGGTGTTGAACTGCTTCTTGCCGTTGTCACCGCGACAGACGAATGTTGAGACCGCTGCCGTCCACATGCGGCTCTTCACGGAGCCCGTGCCCTTGCGGAAGTAGCGAGGGTCCTGATGCAGAAGCTGCGGCAGAAGAGCGTTGCCGATCAATGTGCCGTTGACGTTGTCGGCATAGCTCGCGCCGACACGCTTGAAGTAACCGGGTGGTCCCCAGCCGTAGCCGCTGTTGCTGTCGATCAGCTCGCTAAAGCCTCCGCCGATGACAAACGACCATCCAACATAGAAGGGATCGAGAATGCCGTGGAACGCCAGGTTCCACTTCTGCGCGCCGGTAAGCGGCAGTGCCTGCCCGTTCAGCACCACGTTGAAGTTCGGTACCACGGCCAGCAGACGCTGCTGCTCCTCCAGCTTCAACTGCTCCTCCGATTTTTCGTGCTCTTCCTGCTTCGTATCTGGACCTTTCGCAGTGACCGCTGGGGGCGCGGGACCTGACGCTGGCTCAGCCGTTTGCACGGAAGAGGAGGAGGTCTGGGCCTCGGATAAGGAAGCCATGAGTTTCCCGTCAGCAGCTGCTCCCACAATTCCATTGCCACGCGGCGCGGGAGCATCGGGAAGGAGGAGTTCTGAAGCTTCCGTAGGCTGGACCTGACTTGGCTGCGTAAGCTGTGTCTGCCCCTGAGAAGGGGTGAAAATGAATAATGTCAGGGCAGCAATTACGGCTGCAAAATGTCTGCGGGAAAAGATGAGTCTCACCTTGTTAGTCTATCGCATAGACCCACTTACGTCCCTGCAACGATCCGGTCAGATACGCCCAATTCATGGCTCTGCAAGGTTGTCGTGGGTTCACTGCTGTAGGCTGGATCGACGAGGAGTTTCAATGAACTTCGAGATGGAGAAGACGCCCACGCGCCAGGTCTACAACCTGCTGATCGGTTTGGTGGCCCCACGGCCCATCGCCTGGGTCACCAGCATGGACGAAACGGGCCGCCTGAACGCCGCGCCCTTCAGCGCCTACAACTACCTCTGCACCGATCCGCCCATCGTCGGCATGGGCGTCACCAACCGGCCTGGCCGCGCAGCCGTCCCCAAGGACACCGCGCGCAACATCCGCCGCACCGGCCAGTTCGTCATCAACGTCGTCACCGAGGACCTGATCCAGCAGATGAACATCTGCGCCACCGACTTCCCCGCCGAGATCGGCGAGCTGGAGATGGCCGGCCTCACCACCGCGCCCTCATCCGTCGTCAAAATCCCACGCATCGCCCAGGCCCACGCCGCGCTCGAATGCACCGAGTTCACCACCATGGAGATCGGCCGCTCGCGTATCATCCTGGGTCGTGTGGTCGCCATCTATGTGGAGGACCAATTCGTCGTACCGGAGCACGATGGCGCCGGCCCCTACATTAAGGCCGAAGAACTCCACGCCATCGGCCGCATGAACGGCCTGGGCAGCTACGTCCACACCCGCGACAGCTTCCTCTCCGTCCCGCGCATCTCCTACGAGGAGTGGCAGAACGGCAAACGCTAGGACGCGCTCACGGTCCTCTCAAGGGCATCGCCACCTGAGCCGCAATAGGCTTTTATCAAGTGGTCGCGGCGTCATGAAACCCTTCGCCGCCTATCCTCAGCCTTATTGCCGAAGAACTCCACTTCATTGGTCGTATGAACTGCCTCTGTAAGAACACTCGCACCCGCGACATCTTCATCCGTCTTACGCACTTGCACTACTCGGTTCAATCGGTGCAAATCGGCGTTAGGTCTTAGCCGTAGTCTCGCCCTACTCCAGATACCGCTTGATCCACGGGTCTTCGGAGTGGACCAGCTCTTCCGTCGTCCCATGAAAGACAATCTTCCCCTCATTCAGCACCAGGAACTTCATGCCTGGGTCGATGCCGTGGTCCGGACCGTCCTTTGCAATGGGCTTCATCCCGCCGGCTGCATCGAAGCGGTGTGTCGCCAGCATGAAAGCGTCCTGTAGCCGGTGCGTCACCAGCAGCGAAGTGGTATGCGAGACATCGCGCTGCTTCATCACCAGTTCCATGATGGTGGCGGAAGTGATCGGATCGAGCCCGCCGGTGGGTGAGTCGTACAGAATCAGGTCGGGATTGCTGATGATGGCCCGAGCAATCGATACGCGGCGGCGCATCCCACCCGATAATTCAGAGGGGAACTTGTCGATCGAAGTCTCCAATTCGACAAACTTCAGCGCCTCCACCACGCGTGCGTGGGCCTCGGTCTCCGGCATCTGCTCCTCGTGCAGCCGGTAGGCGACATTGTCCTCCACGTTGAGCGAATCGAAGAGCGCCGACTCCTGGAAGACCATGCCGATGCGCGCGCGCAGCGCATACATCTCTCGCCTCTGCAACTTGTCGATGTCCTCCCCGAAGATCCGTATCGTGCCGGAGTCGGGCTTCAGCAGTCCATTCGCCAGCTTCAGCAGCACCGACTTTCCGCAGCCCGCCGGCCCCAGCAGGATCAGCGTCTGTCCACGCTCCACCGTGAACGATATTCCCTGCAATACCGGCTTGACGTCGAAGGTGATGCTGACGTCTTCAAACTGCACTACTGCAGCCCCGGCTTTGGCCGGCTCCACGGTTGCAACATCGGTGCTGGGAAGGTCTTCAGCCATAGGCTCGCTCAACTGCCGAAGATGCCGATCATGAGGCGGGTGACAATGAAGTCGACGACGATAATGAACACCGACGACACCACCACTGCCTGGGTGGTGGCGCGGCCCACGCCCTGCGTGCCGCCCGTGGTCCTCATTCCAAAGAAGCACCCCACGGTGGCGATGATGAAGCCTGAAAAGATCGGCTTGGTAAGGCCCTGCACAATGTCGCCATGCATCAAGCTGCTGTACGAGTTGTGCAGGTAGGAGCTGGCATTGAGTCCCAGCATATTCACCGCCACCAGGGTGCCCCCCGCAATGCCGGCCGCATCGGCGATGATCGTCAGGAAGAAAAGCATAAAGACGGTGGCAATCAGGCGCGGAGTCACCAGCTTGCGCACAGGGTCGGTGCCCAGCGCGCGCATCGCGTCAATCTGCTCGGTCACCTTCATCGATCCCAGCTCACTGGCCATGCCGGCGGCGTTCCGCCCCGATACCATCAACCCCGTCAGCACCGGGCCAAGCTCCTTCACCATCGATAGCGAGACCAACGAGCCGGTCATGCTGACGGCGCCGAACTCCTGTAGCGCGGTCACAGACTGTAGCGCCAGAACGCATCCGGTAAAGAAGCCGCTGAGAATGATGATGGGCATCGAACCCGCGCCGATGGAATCCATCTGGGTAAAGATGTCGGCCCAATAAATCGGGCGCGAGAAGATGTCGGCAATCGCCCTGCCCGCCAGGATGGAGTACTCCTGCACGGCTGCGACCTGCTTCTTGAGAATGAGATCTGGCGACAAGAGGGACATATCTTCTGTGGCTCAGGTTATCAGATGCGGGAACTGACCCGCTCAGCGAAGTTCATTCCGTTTCTCGCGCAAGCCGAAGCCACCCTGCCAGCGCCCGCTCTTCCCCATGGCCTCCAAACCATTGAAAGTGAGAAGATGGAGGGATGATTTCTGAGCATCCGGCGGAGACGATGTTGGCGGCGGTGTTGTATGGCAGCGAGGACCTGCGCATGGAGCAGGTTCCCATTCCCCGTATCGGCGACGGCGAGCTGCTGATGCGGGTGGGAGCGGCCCTCACCTGCGGCACCGATCTCAAGGTCTACCGCCGCGGATACCACGCCATGATGTTGAAGCCTCCGGTCGTCTTCGGCCATGAGGCGGCCGGCACGGTGGCCGAGGTGGGCGCCGGTGTCATCAAGTTTCGCGTGGGCGACCGCATCCTGCCGCTCAACTCCGCGCCCTGCGATGAATGCTACTTCTGCCAACACGGACAGCAAAACCTGTGCCAGGACCTGCTCTTCAATAACGGGGCTTACGCCCAGTACATGCGCATCCCTGCTCGCATTGTGGAGAAGAACACGCTGCATGTGCCGGAGAATGTGCCCCTGGAGCACACCGCGCTCACTGAGCCGCTGGCCTGTGTCATCCGTGGGCTGGAGGAGTCGGGCGCGCGCGCGGGAGACACCATGGTCGTCATTGGCGCGGGACCGATCGGGTTGATGTTCGTTCATGCAGCGAAGTTGAGTGGAGTACGCGTCATCGCCGTGGTCAAGCGCGAGGACCAGATCGTGGCCGCGCGCCGCCTCGGAGCGACCGACGTAGTGCGCATCACCCCAGGCCAGGACACCGTGGCCGCTGTGCGCGAGCTCACCGGCGATGGCCGAGGCGCGGACGTGGTCATCGAGGCCGTGGCCCACCCCGCCACTTGGGAGTGGGCCGTGGGCATGGTGCGCAAGGGTGGCGTGGTTAATTTCTTCGGGGGCCCGCCCAGCGGCACCGTCGTCGGCCTGGATACCAACCGTCTTCACTACGGAGACATCACGCTTAAGGCCACTTTCCACCTTACCCCGGCCACCGCGCGCACCGCCTTCGGGCTCATCACCAGCGGGCAGTTCAGCTCCGCCGAGTTCATCACGCGCATTGCCAGCCTGGCGGAGGTCCCTGCCGTCTTTCAGCGCATGATGACGCGCAGCACGGACAACCTACGCGACATCAAGACCGCCATCTTTCCCAATAGAAACGGGACCGGACGATGAGCGAGCCGTTGACAGAGTCCGGCGAGAGCAGCGCGCCCGACTCGCTGATCGGCGCGCCCGTGGACTACCTCACTCCGCCGGATCGGCCCACGCTGGACGAGGCTCTCGCTTGGTGCCACCAGCTTGCCGCCACGCACTATGAAAACTTCCACGTCGCCACCTTCTTTCTGCCCCGCCGTCTGCGTGCGCACTTCGATAGCCTTTACGCCTTCTGCCGCGTCTCCGACGACCTCGGCGATGAGGTCGGCGACACAACCACCGCGCTGCGCCTTTTGGATGCCTGGGGTGCGATGCTCGACCAGTGCTACGACGCGCCCGATCAGTCGCGCCATCCCGTCTTCGTCGCACTGCGCGAGACCATCGTCGCCCACGACTTGCCCCGCGGTCTCTTCCACGATCTACTGCACGCCTTCCGCCAGGACCAGGTCAAGACCCGCTACGACACATGGGACGAGGCCGTGCAGTACTCGCGCTACTCGGCCAACCCCGTGGGTCGGCTGGTGCTCATGGTCTGCGGATACCGCGACGAGGTGCGTGCGCAGCTCTCAGACAAAATCTGCACCGCCCTGCAACTCGCCAACTTCTGGCAGGATGCCGTGCGCGACTCGGAGATTGGACGCAGGTACATTCCCACCGAGTATATGGAGCACTTCGGCGTGGTCGAGGGACAGATCGAAGGCCGCGTCTTTACCCCGGAGTTCCGCTCCATGATGAGCGATCTGGTGGAGTACACGCGCCAGATACTGCACGAAGGTTCCGCTCTCTGCGTCACCGTGGACGACGAGCTTAGGCTGACGCTGGAGCTGTTTTGCAAGGGTGGTAATGCAATCCTGGACGGCATCGAAGCGCAGGACTTCGACGTGCTGCGCGGCAGGCCCGTGGTCACTCGGCGCAAGAAGATGATGCTGCTCCTAGGCGCATTGTTGGGCAAGCTGCAAGCATCACGCGCCGGAGCTTCCAACCGAGTGGGCCAAGCAGGCCGCGGCGGAATGGATGCCTGGACGGCCGCTTCGTACCGCTTCTGCCGCCAGGTGGCGCGCCGCGAGGCCAAGAACTTCTACTGGGCCTTTCGCGTCCTGCCGCGGCCCAAGAGAGACGCCATGTGCGCCGTCTACGCCTTCATGAGACGCGCCGATGACATCGCGGATAACGAGACCAAGCCGCTCGAGGTCCGTCGCGCGGAGATGATCTCGTGGCTAGCAGCATGGCGAACCTCGCGCGATTCCGTCAATGCCAATCCGTCCAACCGGGCTGCATCCGGCCATCTCATCTTCCATGCGCTCAGCGACACGCAGCGCCGCTTCAATATCCCCGATTCCCTCCTCGAAGAACTCGTCGCCGGAACGGCGATGGACCTTGAACCCCGCGCCTCGGGCCTCAACCCCGTGCAAACCTATGCAACCTTCGACGATCTCTACCGCTACTGCTATCTTGTCGCCTCGGTCGTCGGCCTGGTCTGCATCCGCATCTTCGGCTACAGTGACGTGCGCGCGGAAAAACTGGCCGAAGATACCGGCGTGGCCTTTCAGCTCACCAACATCCTGCGCGACGTGAAGGAGGATGTACAGCGGGGCCGCGTCTATCTGCCGCTGGACATGCTGGCCGAGTTCGGCGCCACGGTGGAGGACCTGAGCGAACTCGCCGCCGGTCGCACTATGACCGACCGCGAACGCTCCATGCTGGCTACGCTGGCCATACGCGCGGAAAAATATTATCTCTCAGCAAGCAAGCTGACTCCGCTGCTAGACCGTGACAGCCGCGCCGCAATGTGGGTCCTGGCGACCATCTACCACCGCCTGCTGGGCCGCATCGCGGAGCGCAAAATGGAGGTCTTCGGCAAGCGCGTGGCACTCTCCTCCGCGGAGAAGTTGGCCATCCTTGCCATGGGGGCCGCAATGGCTGCCTGGAACTTCGCGACCCAGAACTTCGCGACCGGGAATCGCATTCCCCGGTGAAGCGCGCCTCCGATCAGCGCCGCCGTGCCTCCGACGCCCGTCCCGCGGACGTTGTGGTGGTGGGCGCGGGAGTGGCTGGCCTCGCCGCCGCCGTCGCGCTGGCTGCGGACGGGGCCTCAGTCACGCTGCTGGAACGCCGCGCCTTTGCCGGCGGACGTGCCTACTCCTATCCCCATCCCGCGCTGGGCGAAACCATCGACTCCCAGCACGTCATCCTCGGCTGTTGCACCAACTTCATCGACCTCATCGATCAGGCGGAAGCAGCGTGGTCCATCCGCTGGTACGACGAGCTTTGTTTCCTGGAATCAGGTGGCCGCCGCAGTTGGATCCGCCCCGGCCACCTGCCCGCGCCCGCGCACCAGGCCGTCAGCTTCCTGCGCGCTCCCATGCTGGGCCTGCGAGACAAAGCCGCCATCGCATCCGGCATGACGCGTTTTTTGCGCGGCGTTCCCAGCAGCGACGCGGAGAGCTTCGCCGCATGGCTCAAGCGCTCCGGCCAAACCGACCTTGCCATTCGCCACTTCTGGGAGCCAATCATTACCGGAGCGCTCAACGACAGCCTGGACAAATGTTCCACGAAGTATGCCGCCAAGGTCTTCCACGAATCTTTTCTGCGCTCGCCGCAGGCTGGCCGGATGGGCATTCCCGCCAAGCCCATGAGCGAGTTCTTCGAGCCCGTTGTTAAGTTAGCCCGCCGCCTCGGCGTCGATCTGCGCTTCAACACCGGCGTGGATGCCATCTCGCGCACCCCAGGTGGCCGATGGACGCTCCGCACTGGCGAGTCTGAAATCGAAACTGGTGCCGTCGTTCTAGCCACCGACTTCCGCCAGACTGCCCGCCTGCTCGACACCCTTGCCGCTGAGTCCGCCGCGCCCCCCGCGTCCGGCCCCATCGATTTCAACCGCTTCGTGGCCGCTCCCATCACCACCATCCATCTCTGGTACGACCGCGAGGTCTGTGACCTGGACTGCGCGGCTCTGTTGGACACGCGCATCCAGTGGGTCTTCGCCAAGTCGCGCATCCGCCGATGGAAGCCCGAGCGCGGCAGCTACCTCGAGCTGGTCATCAGCGCCTCCTGGCCGGAGATTCCCCTCTCGCGCCAACAGATTCTCGCCTCCGCGCTGGCCGAACTCGCACGCTTCTTCCCCGAAGCCTCCCACGCAACCTTGCTCAAGTCCGCCGTGCTCAAAGAGGCGCGCGCAACCTTCTCCGTCACCCCTGCGCTGGATGCCTTCCGCCCGCCGCAAACCACCCCCTGGCCGCGCCTCTACCTCGCCGGAGACTGGACCGCTACCGAATGGCCCTCCACCATGGAAGGTGCGATTCGCAGTGGACGCCTCGCCGCCGGAGAACTCGCCGGCAACCGCACCCTCTTCCTCGCCCCCGAATCCCCCGCCACCGGCCTCATGCGTCTCCTCAGCAGAAGCCAGTAGTAGGTTGCTCTCACATTCCGATGTCGTGTTTGGTTTGCGGATCAATCCTCGCTACGTGTGTCATCCACCCAAACAGCAACGTCGCGCAAAATGCTCCCGCCAATTCCGCGGTAACGAATCCAGATACATCCCCTGGCCTTATCCCGGCAAAGGTATTCGTCAACGAACGTGCTACGGTCACCGCAGGATTGGCAAACGAGGTGGAGGCGGTAAACCAGTACGCCGCTGTGATATATGCGCCCACTGCGAACGGTGTCGTAGATGGCCTCGTTCTGGCGCATCCCAAGATCACTACCATCAGACCGAACGTCGCCACAAACTCACTGAACATCTGAGCAGTCCCACTGCGCACGCGGGTCGAAACCGTATAAACGGTCAGGCCGAACATGAGATGGGCCACGCCGACTCCGGCGAACGCTCCCGTTATCTGCGCCATAATATACGATGGCGTCTCGCGCCAGGCGATTCCTCCCAGCCACGCGTCGGTCAGCGTCACCGCCGGGTTCAAATGCGCACCGGAGATTGGCCCGAACGACAGGATCAGTGCAATCAACGCAGCCCCCGTCGCAACGGTATTGGCCAGCAGAGCGATGGCAACATTCCCACCAGCCAGCCGCTCGCCCATAATTCCCGAGCCGACCACAGCCGCAAGCAACAGCAGCGTCCCGGTAAACTCCGCTACTATACGGCGCGGCAGACTCGTCCTCATAGACCTCCGATCCTTTCGATCTCTCTCTGGATCGCCATCCTCCCCAGCGACGCCAGCGGCAGGCTCAGAAAGAGCACAATCCGCCGATCAAGCTGGATGTATGCGTCACGGAAGGCGCGGGCTATCTCCTCCGGCGCACCCTTCACCGCCGCCGGGTCTGCAATGCCCCAGTGCGCGGTCATTGGCTGACCGGGCCAGAACGGGCAAACCTCCTTCGCCGCGTTATCGCAGACCGTGAACACAAAATCCATCTGCGGAGCGCCGGGCGTCGCAAATTCATCCCAGGATTTACTGCGCACTCCCTCCGTTGCAATCCCCGCGCTGGAAAGCATCTTCAGCGCCTCGGAACGCACCGTTCCCGAGGGATGGCTGCCCGCGCTGTACGCGGTGAAACTTCCCTTGGCCTTATGGTTCAGGATCGCCTCCGCCATGATCGAGCGGGCCGAATTCCCCGTGCATAGAAACAGAACGTTGTAATGGTTTGCCATTTGAGAGTGCCTATTTATATCTGCTAAAGCAAATATATTCGCACTCTACATATCTGTCAAAGCGTATATTAAAGGGATGGCCCGTCCCTCCAAACCGTTCCCTCTTACCAGCCTCTTCTCTGCCCTGGCCGATCCCACCCGCCTCAGGTTGCTCAACCTCATGCAGGGTCGCGAGGTCTGCGTCTGCTACTTCGTCGAGGTGCTGAAGCAGAGTCAGCCGAAAATCTCCCGCCACCTTGCCTATCTGCGCAGGGCCGGCATCGTCTCCTCGCGCCGCGAAGGCAAGTGGATGCACTACAGCATCGTGCGTCCTGCAGACCCCGGGGCCCGCGCCATTCTCAACGCCGCCTTGAACTCATTCAATAATTCACCCCAGATGCTCTCCGACCTGTCCCGGCTCGGCGCTACTACCTGCGAACCCCAGCGCTTCGTCACCCTGCAAGGAGCGCCTCTGCCAACCAGCGTCCCATCCTAAGTCTTGTAACCGGCTCGTGATTGCGAGACGTGGGATCGTTGGCGTATGCAGGTGCCCCACATCTCGCTTCTTAGATGTGGGTTCATTGCTTCTGCACGCGAATCCCCTTGACAGCAGCCGTATAATAAATACAGGGCAAGCATCTGCCAGCAGCGTGCCCTGAGCTTGTCGAATGGGTCGTGCCGGAGGGGGGACTCTGGCCGGATCTAATGTGGGGGAAAATGCAAATTTCAGACGAGTCAATCCAGGCCAAGTCCAGACTTTATCCTACCCAAGTCCAGACCTAGTCCAGACCTAGTCCAGACTTAACTGATTTAGAAGGGTGACTTTAGGACTTTTTAGGGGGGGTACACCCCCCCACTGATTCGGCCGCCAGCTTTCATGTTGGCGAGTCGGCCGAGGGGACTTCCCCCTCAGCCGCTCTCAGAACCGTACGTGACACTCTCGCGTCATACGGCTCCCGCTATCCAACCATATCCCCAACCACACGCCAGTGGTGAAACAACT
>Ga0181520_10003370_pt1 | contig 28215 bp, 27 predicted proteins | sample PEATcosm2014_Bin_29_FD_132451 | JGI IMG/M metagenome (GOLD analysis project Ga0181520, IMG submission 132451) | Peatland microbial communities from MTU Mesocosm Facility, Houghton, MI, USA - PEATcosm2014_Bin02_30_metaG | ecosystem: Environmental > Terrestrial > Soil > Wetlands > Peat | place...
AACGATTGATAGATATCGTCGCCGTCCGCCGAATCGATGATGTCGCCGTCTTTTACATACACATCGTCGCAAACGCTCTCACCGCTTGAATTGAGAAAAAGATTACGGACTTTATCATCGCCCGCGCCGAAAATCGCGCTTAAAAGAGAATCGTACGGCTCCCAGAGTTTTTCTTCGACCGCATCGCTATCGCAACCGGTTCCTTCATACAATCGACTGCCTTCAATGCCGGGCAGAAAAAGAACATTCGAGGCCAATGGAGAATCGGTTTGCACCGAACCCCACATATTCGTTCCATCGCCCGAATCCAATTCATAGGTATCAAAGGCACTGCCGACGCAACGGATATCCATGGTATCTCCAACATTAATATCAGCGGTGCCTGCGGATGACGGAAATAGATCCTCATTATCAAATTCCCTCATTGAACCAAAATTGTTGAGCATATCCGAACCAATTCTATTTAGTTCGAGGGATGAGGAATCGCCTTGCCACCACATTTTATTCGTCGTCACATCAAACACAACGCAACTGAATTGAAAAGGTGTCCTATATGGTTGCGCGGACACTTCGGCGCGAAACGAAATATATATATTCGTAGGAGCGGCGGCAAAAGAAGTCGCGGTAAAAGAAGTATCGTAATAATAAGGTTCCCCGGATGGAAGCGTAATCGGTGATCCTGTGCCGGTATTTTGGTAGAGCATTACCGGTGCCGCATGCGCCGGTGTACACCACGCGAACGCGACGATTATAAAAAATATCGCAACATGTCTGGCGCGCATTGTTTTTAGTATACCTCAGCTTACCTGAATAAAGTTTGATTCCCCCGCGTATTAGGGATTGTCGCGCTATACTTGATTTATATACACTTAATCTTCCTAATTTCCCTTTCGCATGATCATCGATATTTCGAAAACCACAAATTCTTGGTGGCAAGTCGTTAAAACGTATGCCGTTAAACACAAAATAATCGCGACAATAGTTATTGTCGTTGTTTTGTATGGCGGCTATTATGTGTACGGTATTTTCACTACGCCTTCAACCGCGACGCGGTATGTCACGACGACAACCGCGACCGGCACCGTCGTCGCATCAATGACTGAAACAGGCCAGGTTTCCGCAAGTTCCGACATCACCGTTGAGTCGCAATCGTCGGGCGAAGTGCTTTCCATCCCGGTTGCCACCGGACAACATGTTGCCGCCGGCACGGCAATCGCCTATCTCGATCCGACGACCGCGCAAGAGGCGGTCACGAGCGCGGAACAAGATCTCAAGTCGGCGCAACTGTCGCTCGCGATATTGGAAGAGCCCGCCGCAACTTCGACGCTCACCTCAACGGAGAATTCACTTGCCAGTGCGCAAGCGGATTTGGTAGACGCACACCAAACCGGATATAACGATGTCTCTGCCGCATTCCTTGATCTGCCAACCGTTATCACGGGTCTTGATACGGTTCTGCATGGCACCACCGTTCCAGGGCGCACCAGCGAACAAAATGAAAACGCCTATAGCGATATCGTTGAACCGTATGACAGCAGTGTTGTGCAATACGAAACCGCCGCAGAAACCGCCTACCAAACCGCCGATGCGGCGTACACGAAGACGCTCGCCGATTTCAAGTCAACGCCGCGCGACGCCGATGACGCGACGATAGAATCGCTCATCAACGAATCCTATCAGACCGCCGCTGACATCTCCGACGCGCTTAAGGCATCCACGGATTTTCTCAACTTCGTCGACACGACGCTCACGAATCGTAATTTCGTCATTCCTTCTACGCTTCCCGGCCAAATCACCACATTAACCAACTACACCACCACGACTAACAACCATGTCGCGTCACTTTCAAGCGACGCGGCGAGCGTAACGAGCGATGAACGCGCCGTTACGGCCGCACAGGCCTCGCTCTCACAGCTTCAAGCGGGTGCCGATCCGCTTTCCATTCAGTCGAGCCAACTTTCAATCCAAGAAAAACAAGATGCACTCGCTGTTGCCGAGCAGAACCTCGCCGACACGGTGGTACGCGCACCTTTCAGCGGTACGGTTGCCGCACTTTCTATCCAGCAGTATCAGACCATCGGCGACAGTACCGCGGTCGCAACTATGGTGAGCGACAATCAAAGCGTTGCCATTTCGGTTAACGAAGTCGATGCGGCGAAACTGAAGGTCGGGCAAAAAGCAACCATCACTTTTGATGCATTGCCGAATATTTCTATCGCCGGCACCGTTTCTTCAGTCAACACGGTCGGCACCGTTTCTTCCGGTGTTGTTTCGTATAACGCAACGGTCACTTTCGACACGCCGAATGCCAGCGTATTGCCGGGCATGAGCGCGACGGCTGACATTATCACCGGCACCGAAACAGGATTTGTTCTGCCGAGTAGCGCCGTGAAAACAGCGAATGGACAAAGTTATGTTCAAGTATTTAATCCACCGCTCGCAAACAGTTCTTCGAACTCGGGCGCGGCTTCGCCAGTGGCACCGACGCGCGTGATGGTCACCACCGGCCTTTCTGATGATACGAACACTGTTATCGAAACGGGACTTTCAGCCGGCGAACAGGTGGTCACTGAAACGATAGCCGGCACGAGCGCAACAACGGCAACCGCGAAGACCTCTGCGGCGGCATCAACTTCGATATTTGGCGGAGCATCTGGCGGATTCGGCGGGGCGTCTGGCGGCGGAGCGGTGCGCGCACTCACGAGATGATAACCTTCAAAAAAATCACAAAAACCTACGGATCGGGCCCGGAAGCGTATACCGCGCTACGCGATGTTTCGTTTTCCATCGACGAAGGAGAATTCGTCGCTATTATGGGTCCTTCCGGAAGCGGCAAATCAACACTGATGCACATTCTCGGTTGTCTCGATACGCCTTCGGAGGGTATTTACGAACTCGACGGTAAAGATGTATCGACAATGACCGATGATGAACTCGCCGAGATTCGCAAGGACAAAATCGGCTTCGTGTTCCAATCATTCAACCTTCTGCCGCGCACGACCGTGCTACGGAATGTCATACTTCCACTCGTCTATGCCGGCATACCGCACGAAGAACGCGAAGTGCGCGCGGAGACATCGCTCGTCGCGGCCGGATTAACGAAAGAGTATTTCAACCATCTTTCGAATCAGCTTTCCGGCGGACAGATTCAACGCGTCGCCATCGCGCGCGCTCTTGTGAACGACCCTGCGCTCATTCTCGCCGATGAGCCGACTGGCAACCTCGATAGTCGAACCAGTTTAATCGTCCTCGGCACTCTTCAAAAACTTAATCGCGAACATGGACGCACGATTATCCTGATCACGCACGAGCCGGACATTGCCGAGCATGCCGACCGCATCATTCGGATTCGAGACGGTACTATTGTTTCCGATGAAAAAAATCGCCATGTGCGCGACGCGGTGGGCGAAGTGCATTTGTACGATGAGCCATCACGCGCATGAAAAATCGCGACATCATGGAGGAAACCTACGCCGCGCTCTCGGCGAATAAAGTCCGTTCCGGGCTCACGATGCTCGGCATCGTTATCGGTATTGCGTCGGTTATCGCTCTGGTTGCCATCGGCCAAGGCGCGCAAAGTTCGGTGCAAACATCCATTGAATCTATCGGTTCAAATCTTATTGAAGTGATGCCGGGCGCGGCTAAGACGATTGGTTTCGGCGCTTCCGGCGGACGCGGTACCGCTCGTTCGCTCACCGTCGCCGATGAAAATGCACTCACGCAACAAGTCGCGAATGTGACCGCCGTTTCGGGCGAATATTCCGGCCGTTATCAAGTTGCGGCCGCGGGTGCAAATACCAATACCACGGCCGACGGCGTCAATGCCGCCTATTTCACTATTCGCAATCTCGCGATAGATCAAGGATCGTTTTTCACCGACGCGCAATCAACATCCCTCGACAAAGTCGCTGTTGTCGGACCGACTGTTGTTGCTGACCTTTTTGATAATGGAACTACCCCAGCAACCGCCGCGGACGCAAGTGTGGCAGCGGCAGCAGCAATCGGGCAAAAAATCCTTGTGAACAATATGCAGTTCACTATTATCGGCGTGACAAAGACGAAAGGAAGTTCCGGTCCCGGCAATCAGGATGACACGGTCTATATTCCGCTCGGGACTGCGTTCCAATATTTCGCCGGCAACGGGAATCAGTTTCTTTCGACCATCGACATTCAGGCGGCGAGTCAAACGGCGATGACTCAGGTACAAAACGATGTAACGGCGCTTCTGCTTTCGCGACACAACATTTCTGACCCAACAAAAGCTGATTTCAGTATTCTTAACCAAGCGGACATCGTTTCCGCCGCTTCGAGCGTTACTTCTACCTTTACGACATTGCTCGCCGCCGTCGCCGGTATATCGCTCATCGTCGGCGGCATCGGCATTATGAACATGATGCTCACGACAGTAACCGAACGCATGCGCGAAATCGGATTGCGGAAGGCAATCGGCGCGACGAAAAAAGATGTGAACACGCAATTCCTCGCCGAAGCGACCGCACTCACCTTCATCGGCGGCGCGATTGGCGTAATACTCGGCGTGAGCATATCTTTCATCGTTACCTGGACGGGCATCGAGAACGCGCAAGTAACGATCTCTTCGATTCTGCTCGCCTTCGGCGTTTCGGCGGTTATCGGTATCGCCTTCGGCTGGTATCCGGCTCGCCGCGCTTCGAATCTGAATCCGATTGACGCGCTTCGGTATGAATAAAGAAAGTTGCTGGCGGCGTAGTATTAAAAATAGAATAAATAAATAATTATGATAAATAAAACTTTGATAATCCCGGCAGTCATCACGCTCGTTGTCGGACTTGGCGTCGGCTATGAGGGCGCGAATATGCTTCATCCTGCAACAACAGCAACGGCGCAAACGCACGGAAGCGGAACAGGCAGTTTCGTGCGTGGCGGAAGTGCGAGCGGCAACGGGCTTCTCTCGGGTACAGTTGCATCAAAAGATTCTGGGAGCATCACGCTCAATACGCGCGACGGCAGTTCGCATGTCGTTCTCATCACGCCGGACACAACCGTTTCTAAGAGCGTGAGCGGGAGTCAAAGCGATGTGACGGTCGGCTCGACTATTATCGTCACCGGCACGACCAACAGTGACGGTTCGGTCTCGGCTTCGTCTATCCAATTGCGTCCCGCAATGCCAACTGCTACAGTTGGACAATGAAACGCCTGCTCGCCGTTATTATCGTTCTCTTGCTCGCGCTCGGCATGATCGGATTATTTTTTCCGGCGCTTTTGAGCGGCGCGCATTAGTCGTCAGTTATCCACTCGCCAACCTTGCGTTTTTTTGACTTTTCTGGCATACTTCTTTTACTCGCAGAGTATCAAAAGTTTCGGCGAGGTTAATCAGTTAAATCCAATACATGGACAATCAGCAGTCAGTTCAAGGGAACAAGCTTTATGTGGGCGGCATTCCTTATCGCTCGACGGAAGACGACATGAAAAAGGCCTTTAGTGAGGCCGGCACCGTTGTCTCCGCGAGTATTATCAGCGATCGCATGACGGGCCGCTCGCGCGGTTTCGGCTTCGTCGAAATGGCTTCCGAAGCGGAAGCGCAGGCGGCGATTGATCGTTGGGATGGAAAGGATATGGATGGGCGCACGCTCTCCGTTTCTTTTGCTCGCCCGCAGGGTGATCGCCCGCCACGCCGCGAAGGCGGTTTCGGCGGCGGTGATCGCGGTGGCTACAGTGGAGGCGGCGGCTACGGTCGCGGCGGATACTAATTTCTCGTCGAAAAACAAAAACCCCGTCCGCCAACTGGCGGACGGGGTTTTTGTTTTATGATAGTTTTACCCAATGGATGAAACGGAAAAACCGCTTGCGTACATCATCGGAGACCAACCATTTCTCGGTTTGAAAATTTATTTGGATTCTAAGCCGCTTATTCCGCGGCCGGAAACGGAATGGTGGACCGAGCAACTCATCGCCGCGATTTTGGAGACTTCCGCGAGCGACGGCGAGCGGCATGAGCAAATTTTCAGCAGAAAATTATGCGTACCCAAAAATCGCGGTGATGAGTTTCGATTCCTCGATCTCTGCGCCGGAAGCGGCGCGATTGGTTGTGCGGCGCTCGCGCGATTGCCGAACGCGCAGGTTTATTTCGGCGAGATTGATTCCGCGCATGAGAAAACTATTTTAAAAAACATTCGCGAAAATAATTTGGACGAATCACCCACCTTCGCCAAGGCTTCGTCGGGCAAGCGTGCGCATGTTTGCATCGGCGATTTGTTTGAACCGTTTGGAGAAATAAAATTTGATGTTATTGCCGCGAATCCTCCGTACATTCCGAAAGATCGCGAATTGCCAAAAAGTGTCGCGAATTATGAGCCCGCGCTCGCGCTCTACGCCGGCGATGACGGCCTCGATTTAATTCGTCGCATCGCGAAAGAACTGCAGAATCATCTCGCGAAAAATGGCATCGCGTGGATCGAGTGCGACAGTCCTGAAGCCGAGATAGCTCGCGCATTATTTTCAGCCGAAGGTTTTAATGCTGAAATAAAGAACGACCAATACGGCGCTCCACGCATAATTGTAGTATCATTCGCATAATGTCCGAACCGCTCCCAACCGACCCGTATAAAGGCGTCCGCGATTTTTACCCCGACGACTATGCACGCCTTGAAGCGATATTCGCGCGTATCCGCAAAACACTCGCGCTTTGGGGTTATGAAGAATATAACGCTTCGCCGCTCGAACGATCCGAACTATACGAAGCGAAGACCTCTGAAGAAATCGTGAGCGAACAAACCTATTCCTTCATCGATCGCGGCGATCGCCGCGTAACGCTTCGGCCCGAGATGACGCCGACCTTGGCGCGCATGGTTGCCGCAAAACGCCGCGAACTCGCCTTTCCGCTTCGCTGGTTTTCAATCGGCAATCGCTTCCGCTACGAACGCCCGCAGAAAGGCCGCTTGCGCGAATTTTATCAGGCGGATATTGACCTTGTCGGATTAAATGAAGGCGAGGCGGATATCGAGATTATAAAAATCGCTTCAGAACTGTTCAAAGCATTTGGCGCAAGAGAAGAAGATTTCATCATTCGCCTGAATTCGCGTTCGCTCTTAAACACCGCATGCGAAGCGGCGGGACTTGCTGGCGATAGTATTCGTCAGTATCTGCATCTGCTCGATAAAAAATCAAAGATGTCGCCGGAAGCGTTCGCTGAAGCGCGAAATACCATTTCAACAAAAGATCCGCTTTCTTTTATTGATTCGAAAGCTATGGAAACGCTTGTCGCAACGCTCAAAGAACGCGGTGTGGGCAATATTGTTTTCGACGCGAATATTACGCGCGGTTTCGACTATTACACCGGTATGGTTTTCGAGGTGTATGACACGAATCCGGCAAATCCACGATCGCTCTTCGGCGGTGGTCGTTATGATAATCTCATTTCCCTTTTCGGCGGCGATCCGATTCCCGCCGTCGGCTTCGCGCTCGGCGATGTGACACTCGCCGATTTTCTTGAAACGCATTCGCTTGCACTCGATATCACTTCCAATAAACCGCAACTTTATGTTGGCACGCCTCTCGCTGAAAATATTTCCTCTGCACAACGATTCGCCGAGTCGTTGCGCAAACAAAATTGCCGCGTGTTTGTTAATCTCACCGATCGCGCACTCGGCGACCAGGTAAAAGATGCGGTGAAGCGCGGCATTCCATTTTTCGTTGCCTATGGCGCTGACGAAATCGCGAATGGAAAAGTTCGAATGAAAGTTCTCGCGACCGGCGAAGAAAAAGAAATTCCTGTTTCTGAAATAGCACCAATGATTCGTAAAAATTGAGTATGCGCGCCATCACTTTCGATATTGAGTCCGTTTCCGATTCCATTGTGCGCGGTCATATCGATGTGCGGGAACAGGAGCTCATCGTCGTGGCCATTCACGATTCGGAAACTGGCACCTATTCTTCGTATTTTAAAGAAGAGCTTCCAAAACTTTGGCCGATTATCGAGCGCACCGATATGCTCATCGGTTTCAATTCCGATTCGTTCGATATTCCGCTTTTGAATCGGTACTATCCTGGCGACCTAACGCATATTCGTTCGCTCGATTTGCTCGGCGAGGTGCAGAAGGCGCTCGGACGACGCGTCCGGCTCCAATCGCTCGCCGAAGCGACGCTCGGAAAAGGAAAATCGGGAAATGGATTGCAAGCCGGTGTATGGTGGAAAGAAGGCAAACGGGAAAAAGTTCGCGAGTATTGCATTGAAGATGTGCGCATCACGCGCGAGCTGTATGAGTACGCGCTCGCGCATGGCATTTTAAAATATAAAGACCTGCGCGACATCCGCGATATTAAAATCGACACCTCGCTTTGGAATGGCGAAACGCTTTTGCCGTCGGCCGCGATGACGCACGCGCTTCAATTATGAAACCGTCGGCAACTATTCCCATTGCGATTATTCTCGGCGGCATCATCGTTGCGGGCGCGGTATATTTCTCAATGCGGCATCCGACGATCGCAACCTCCGGCACGGGCAATCCGGCGCTTGTGCGGCCGGTCGATTTAAACGATCACTTGCTCGGGAATCCTGCGGCGCCGGTGATCATTGTCGAATATGCCGACTTCGACTGCGAATTCTGCAAGAACTTCGACGAGACGATGCACCAAATTATCGCTAATGAAGGCGCGGGCGGCAATGTCGCATGGGTTTATCGCGAATTTCCGCTTGTCGAGATTCATCCGAACGCATTTTCGAGTGCCAGCGCCGCCGAATGTGCCGCGCGAGTCGCGGGCAATGACGCCTTTTGGAAATTTGCCGATGAGCTCTTTGCGAATCAGCCGGTTGACCCTTCGCAGTTCGGCTCGCTCGCCGCAGAAGCGGGCATATCGAGCGAGGACTTCGCAACCTGTTTCGCGAACGCTTCTTCAACCGTCGACGCGCGCATTATTGCCGACCGCCAGAATGCACTCACTATCGGCGCACAGGGAACGCCGTATTCGCTTATTCTCGTAAACGGCCAACCGCCTATCGTAATGAACGGCGCGTATTCGTATGACGCGGTGAAGCATTTGGTTGACCAAGCACTTCAGAACAGTAAGTAAAAATCACTTGCTCGAACGCCATTTATCAATGTTCGCATGATGGCCGGTTTGGAGAACTTTTGGGACGCGATAATTTTTCTTTTTATACGAAATAGTTTCAGGGCGAGTATAGACCGCGCTTGATGCGATGCGGCGTTCTTCGATTGACGCAATTTTGCCGAGAACGCCCGGCAAGCGGCGCGTGACGGCATCAATAATCGCCAACGCCGGAACTTCCCCGCCGGTATAAATCGCGGAACCAATGGCGAATTCTTTTATCGGCGCGAGCGTTTTGAGGATTTTTTTCGCCCGTTCGTCGATTCCTTCGTAGCGGCCGCAGATCAAAATAATATCGTCATATTTCGCGAGCGCATCGGCATCTTTGTTGGTGAATTGTTTCGCGCTGGGAGAAAACCAAATGATTACTTTTTTCCTTCGGCTCGCCGAAGTTTTAACGGAGGCGGCTGCTGCCTTCACAATAGGCATCGCTTGCATAACCATCCCAGGGCCGCCGCCGTACGGCCGCTCGTCTACTTTCCCCCACTTATTCTCGACAAAATCGCGCGGGTTCTGGTAGTTGATTGAAATCTTTTTTTCTTTCCGCGCACGACCGATAATCGACGCGTTCAAGTACACGTCGCACGCTTCTGGAAACAACGTAATGACATTAAATTTCATTCCTGTGCGCAGGTTAGGATTGCTTCGAATCAGTTTCAATCATTTTGATAATCTCGGGAAATTTCGGCACGGTAAAATGGCCTTTTTTATTCTTATAGATGGCGATATGCGCTTTCTTCAATTTCTTTCTATATTTTTCAGCATGCGAGACGGGGACGATATCGTCATCCTTTGAGAAAAGGATATGAAGATTCTTACAGTTTCTCTCAATCAAGGAGATGTCGGCCCTGAGTTTAAAGCCGCCAACTAAGTCTTCTGAAGACAAATCCCCATCAAATGGGGCGCAAACAAGATATACTGACAGAGCCCTTTTAGATAGTTTATGTTCGGAGAGATACTTTGCGAGGAAAATTCCACCGAGAGAAGATCCGATGAGAATAAAATTTTTCCGAAGAAGAGGCAGGTATCTTTCAAAGGCAATCTTCCAATCTCTATACTTGGCATTGTCTTGTAGAGGCATTCGCGGTCTGATGATTTCAAACTTCTTATCTAATTTCGTTTCGAGGTCGGCCTCCCAATAGGGTCTTTTTTGAGTTGAGACTTTCCTGGTCTTTAACCAATGCACATAATCCTTATCATTTTTAAAAGTCATTCCACCGTGGATCATCAGTATTTGAAGCTTCTTTTTCATAATTAAATCTCATCTATCGCTTCGTCGACGGTTTTTGTTTCCTTCTTGTCCTTCGTAGCTTCAGCGTAGGAGGATTCGCGCTTGCCGCCGATTGGTTCGTTGATTTTCAGATTCACGCGCGCATTTCCTTTCATGCCGACAACACGCAAGAGAATCCGCAATGCTTCGGCGGTTTTACCGTTCTTGCCGATTATTTTTCCCATATCGTCCGGATGAACGACGAGCGTAAGCAGAACGCCCATCTGGTCGATTGTGCGCGTGGTCTCGACCGATTCCGGATGGTCAGCGAGCGTTTTTACCGCGTACTCAAGAAATGCTTGGTCCGGTTCCATAAAAATAGTTTAAGCAGACGCGACAAGTTCTTCCGATTTTATCGGCGATTTCTTCGGCAGGACATTTACTTTCTTCCCTTCGATAACGCCTTTCGTGATAAGGAGATTTCGAATGGAATCGGTCGGCTGTGCGCCTTTGTCAATCCAGTTTCTCACGCGCGCTTCATCGAGCGTGAGCGCTTTGCTCTTCGGGTTATAAGTCCCGAGCTGTTCGGTAATACTGCCGGCCTTCGCCGCACGGCTTTTTTCCAATAACACAATACGAAACGCCGGATCATTGGTCCGGCCGATGCGCTGAAATCGAATCATCAACATATACGCGACTATAGCAGAAGGTCGCGAATATTGCTAGAGTAAGGAAAATGCCGCCCCAAAAGCTCTATGAAGGCCCCGTAACGATGACCCGAAAAGGCATCGGGTTTTTTTCTGTTGGCAAAGATAAAAAAAATGATTTGCTTATTCCAGCCGAATGGACGAATCATGCGCTCGCGGGCGATATTGTGAAGGTTGCACCGGCGGGAATGTATCACGACCCGGCTGGAAGAATGCCGCGCGCTTCGGGCAAAGTTGTTGAAATTATTTCTCGCGCGCGCGAGACATTTGTGGGTACGCTTATCGAAGAAAATAACAAAATATTGCTCGCGCCCGATTATAAAAAAATGTATGTGCCCATTGAAGTTCGCGACTCGAAAGGCGCGCAGCTTGGTTTTAAAGTTTTAGTGCGAATGAATGGCTGGGACGATGGCGCCGAATATCCCTGGGGTGTCGTTGAAGAAATAATCGGTGAGGCGGGTAAACACGAAACTGAAATGCGCGCGCTCGCACTCGGACAAGGATTCTCGCCGGAGTTTCCTCCGGGAGTTGTCGCCGAAGCGAAAAATCTTGAAAAAAACGGTCGCGCGATGATTGTTGCGGAGGCGGCGAGTTGTCGCGAAAACGGCAGGCGCGATTTTCGTTCCGCACCGACCTGTACTATTGATCCGATTGACGCAAAGGACTTCGATGATGCACTCTCGATACGAAAAATTGAAGATGGAAAATTCGAAGTTGGCGTGCACATCGCTGATGTCTCTTTTTTCGTAAAGCCCGAAAACGAATTGGATAAAGAAGCCCGCGCGCGCGCGACCAGCGTCTATCTGGTGGATCGCACGATTCCGATGCTTCCTGAGATTCTTTCCACCGACCTCTGTTCGCTCAATCCGGAACAAGATCGCCTCGCGGTTTCTGCCGTTTTTACGCTCGACAATGACGCGAAAGTTCTCGACTCGTGGTTCGGCGAAACAATCATTCATTCTAATAAGCGCTTTACCTACGAAGAGGCACAAGGCGTACTCGACAGCGGCAAAGGAATCATGCATGAAGAACTTTCATTGCTCCACGATCTTTCGAAAAAAATTCGCGCACGGCGGCAAGCGAAAGGGGCGATTGAATTCGATACTGCTGAAGTGAAAGTTGAGTTAAATGCAGAAGGCGCGCCCATCGCAATACATCTGAAAGAACAACAAGCGACGAATCGTCTCATTGAGGATTTCATGTTGCTCGCGAACGAAGCGGTGGCGGAACATCTTTCCAAATTAACGAAGAACGGTGGCCCGCATTTTGCTTCCCTTTACAGAATCCACGACGCGCCGGATGCTGATCGCATCGAGAACCTTGCGAATCTTCTGCGTGTGATGGGCTACCATTTGAAAACGACGGGCGGAAAAGTCTCCGGCGCCGAATTAAATAAATTGCTTGAAGCAGTAAAAGGCAAACCAGAAGAATATCTCGTTAAGACCGCGACTTTGCGCTCGATGAGCAAAGCAATCTACGCGACGCAAAATATCGGTCATTTCGGCCTCGCGTTTGATTTTTATACTCATTTCACTTCGCCGATTCGCCGCTATCCTGATCTTATTATTCACCGGCTCATAAAAGCTCATTCGGGCGGCGATCCGATTTCTGAACAAGAGATGAACGAATTCGACGCGCTCGCGCTCCACGCCTCCGAGCGAGAAGTCGCGGCAGCGGATGCTGAGCGCGATTCAATAAAAATGAAACAGGTAGAGTTTCTCACGCCCAAAATCGGCGAGATCTTTGACGCGGTTATTTCAGGCGTGACCGAGCGCGGGCTTTATGTTGAAGAAAAAGAAACGCACGCCGACGGCATGATCAACATCCGCAATGTCGGCGACGACTATTTTGAATACGACGAAAAGCACTACTGCCTCATGGGCCGCCGCACGCACAAAGCATTTCAACTAGGCGACCCGATTCGCGTCAAACTCATCGCCGCCCGCATCCCCGAAAAGGAATTGGATTTCGTGCCGGTTTAATTTCTTAAGATTTCTTTTTGATAGTTGAGGAAAACAGGAACCAAGCAACCACGAGCAAAATAATACCTATGATTAGAAACATCACCGAGATACCCAAAAATGTCTGGCCGATAGAATCACTACTACCGATGACATTAGCTCCAGGAGTTAATAAAATCCCAGCACCACTATAAATAGGGACTAAACCGAAAAGCCCAATAACTATCGCTACTGCACGTTTGAGAAAAACGATCATTCTTACATAATATCACTTCGCCACCGCAACGGCTTCGTCGAATTTAACCGATAATAATTTCGAGACACCGTCGCCGCCCATCGTGACGCCGTAGAGGATGTTGGTTCGGCTCATCGTCTCGCGATTGTGCGTGATGACAATAAGTTGCGAATGTTTCGCGAGATTTTCGATCATATCGCCATAGCGGCGGCTGTTTGCCTCGTCAAGCGCGGCGTCGGTTTCGTCCAAAATAAGGAACGGCGGCGGATTCACCTGGCTCATCGCAAAAATAAGCGCGATGGAAGTAAGCGCGCGTTCGCCGCCAGAAAGTTGCATCAGCGAACGCACTTTCTTCTTCGGTAAGTTGACGGCTATCTCTATTCCCGCGCGTTCTTTTTCTTTTGGTTCATCAATTTCTTCCTCATCTTCAAGTTCTTCATCGGGTTCCGATTCTTCGAGTGCGAGTCGTGCAGAGCCGCCGCCGAACATAAGCGCAAAATATTCGCCGAATGAGGCATTCACGCGAGAAAGCCCGTCGGAGAAATATTTCGCGAGTTCCGTATCAAGATCATTAATAAGCGCGCGAAGCCCGGCCGCTGACCTCGCAAGATCGTCGAGCTCGACGGCGAGGAACTTTTCGCGTTCGGAAATTTCTTTATGTTCTTGTCGAATATCTTCGCCGCTTCCGCCGGCTTCTTCGAGGCGAATCTTCGTGCGTTCGAGTTTATGCTTCCGTTCTTCCTGCACGCGCCGATCTTCTTGCGGAAGTTCAGTAATCGGCTCATATGAAATCGCAGCCGTACCGCCGACAGCGAGCACTTCCCTTTTATTTTGTTCGAGTTCTTCAGCGAGAATGTTTAACTCATATTCGCGTGCATCGGCCTTCGCAATTTCGCCTTCTTTGTGCGCCTTCGACTGCGCGAGATCGAGAATTCTTCGTCGAATTTCGCGGCCCGTTTCTTCGAGCGCGACCATCGCCTCGCGCGAACGAGCCCGCGCGGTTTCGGCCTTTTCGAGTGCGGCAGAAGTATTTTCGTATTTTTCTGCGAGCGCGGTGCGTTCTGTCTCAAGCTTAAACGCGGAATCCTCTTCATCCGAAAAAATATCATCGCGCGGCGCGCCATGTCGCGAGAAAAAGAATTTCACCGCGGCGCGAATGGCAACCAGCGCGGCGCGCATCGCTTCGATTGTTCCTTCTCGTTCGGTATCGAGAACATTCTTAACCTGCCGCTCAACTTCGTCATAGAGCGTTTCGAGTTCTTCACGCGGCACTTTCGCATACGGTTCGCGTGCGATCGCCGTCGCGCGGCGTTTTACTTCAGCGAGCACGCCTTCAACGCGACCCATTTCGCGCGAGAGCGACGCGCGTGCGGCAGAAAGTTCTGTGACTTCGCGTTCCGATTTTCGCAACGCTTCGGTAAGCTTCATTGTCTCGCTGTCAGCTGATTTCGGATCCGCAATGCGATTAAGTTCGGCACTCGCGAGCGCAAGCCGCTCTGTCGCATCGCGTTTTTCTCCGGCAACTTTTGTTTTTTCTCGTGCGAGATATGCGTCTTCAATAGAAAAATAAGTTTGCGCCGCGCCAGTAAGTTCCTTTCGCAATGCATCGGCGCGTTCAAGTTTTTCCACTTGTTTCTCCAAAAAACGCAAATGCGGCGCGAGCTCTCGCCGGAGTGAATTGACCTGCGCGATATTTTCTTCGGTCTTGACGAGCTTTTTCTCGGCCTCTTGTTTCTTGAATTCGTAAATTTTCAGCCCGAGTGCATCTTCAAGCATCGCGCGGCGTTCGCGCGGGCTCGCGAGCAATATCCGATCCGCTTCTCCTTGAGAAATAATGTGGTGGCCCGTTTCGCCGATGTTCGCGCCGGCGAGCAGTTCTTCAATATCGCGAAGCCGCACGCGCGAGCCGTTGATCGAATATTCGCTCGTGCCATCACGAAAGACGGCGCGTTCGATCGCCACTTCGTCAAAATCAATTTTGAATTGCCGGCGTGAATTATCGAAAACGATGGCGACCGCCGCGCGTGACGCACGCGGTATCGAATGCGAACCGTTCCAAATCAAATCCTCCGCGCGCTTGCCGCGCATACTTTTCATCGATTGCTCGCCGAGCGCGAATCGGAACGCCTCGGCAACATTGCTTTTCCCCGAGCCGTTCGGGCCGACAATCGCCGTGGTCGCGCTCGGGAAATCCAAGATCGTCTTCTTGGCGAACGACTTGAATCCGACGATTTCCAATCGCTTCAGCATTAGTAGTTATTGTAGCAAATAAAATCATCTGCGACCGAACTGAACAATGCATAAGTTGACAAAATAAAGTCGTCTGCTATTCTTTTCGACATTGGTCCGTCATGATAGCTGACCAAAATAAAACAAAGGGCCATAGCGAGCCTATTCAAAAGGAGGAATCGCGATGAAGAAAATGACTTTGTTCTTTGCAACACCCGTTCGTAAAATGGTGGAAAAAGATCCGAAGTTCGCAGCGTTACCTGGTCTTCATAAGGCAATCGGCCTGCCGCGTGAACTGGTGCGTGCGGTTCTGGAATACGATTTCGGTAGTTCGGCCACAGGTGCGGAAAGAGGCGAGATGATGCACCGTATTGTCTGGGACGAGTTTCAACTTCGCGATCATGTGTACAACAATCTGAGGCGTGCAGTGAGCGAATCCCATCGTATTGAAGGCACCATTCGTCTAACTCCCATACCCGCCCATGCAAAAAGGCGTATCAGACTCGAGTTATTGTTCTTTCGCAGGAACGAGAAGTACTATTTCTTCAATTTGGTTTTCGAAATTGAGTTGGATACGGCCAAGACATGCGATGTCTGGTATCATTGGGGATGACTCTCATTAAGAACTCAAACCATGCCCTCCCGTGTTTCGCGGGAGGGTTTCTTTTTTATACAAAGCTCACCACCCCATTTTATTCAAACCAGATTCGGCGGCGAGCTGTTCAGCTTCTTGCTTCGATTGGCCTTCGCCGCGTGCGATTTCTTCAGTGCCGATAAACACGCCGACGGTGAAATGCCGCGCGTGGTCAGGGCCCACTTCACAAAGCGTTTCGTAGCGCGGCGTGATAGCGCGCTTTTCCTGTGCGGCTTCTTGGAATCGACTTTTCGCATCTTGATACGCGCGGCGAGAAATTATTTCGTCAATTTTCCCGTACAGATTTTTCGCGATAAATGATTCGGCGACGGCATAACCGGAATCCAAATAAATCGCGCCGATAATCGCTTCGAGCGCATCGGCGAGAATCGCCTCGCGTGCGCGGCCAGTATCCTTCGCCTCGCCTTTCGAAAGCAAAATGAAATCGTTGACGCCGAGCGCCTGCGCGCTTTCGGAAAGCGACACAGTGTTTACCAATGCGGCACGATAGCTGGTCAAATCACCCTCGGGCTTCGCGGGAAATTTTCTGAAAAGAAAATCGGTGACGGCGAGCTCGAGCACCGCGTCGCCGAGAAACTCTAACCGCTCATTATGACTGCCCGCATATTCGCGATGTTCGTTGAGATACGAGCGGTGCGTCAACGCCTCGACCAAGAGATCAGGATTGTTGAATGGAATACCAAGCTGTTTTGCAAACGATTTGAAATCAGGCATGAATACTCGCGTGGTTGAGCAGTTTTTGTACGGCTTCGGTCACGATGGGGAGCATATCATCATAAAAATTAAGGTCAATGATGTCCTTCAGGCGAAACCATTTCGCATCATCGAGTCCGCCGCTTTTTTTCAGTGTGAGTGTTTCGAAACCGGATGACGCGAGAAAGAACCACACATGCTTGCGCACCTTGCCCTTCTCCGGATGCGACGCGACATATTCGTTTTCGCCGATTTTACTTTCGATTTTTGCATCGAGACCGAGTTCTTCTTTTATGACGCGCATGACGCCCGCTTCAGGCGTCGCGTCTTTTTCGATATGACCTTTCGAGAGCGTCCAATGGCCAAAAACATCATGCACCAACGCAAGATAGTATTGTCCGTCGTGTTTGCAATAGACGACTGCGCCACTCATTTTCTCTATGGGCAATTCTTCGCGCCGCGCTTTTTTTCCTCCTTGTTCATCTTTGCCCGGCTCGCCGAGTTCTTTATAAACTGCCCCGAGAACGCCGTTCACGAAGCGGCCGCTTGAATCGCCGCCGAAGGTCTTCGCGAGCTCGATCGCCTCATTGATAGCAACTTTCGCCGGTACTTGTGTACGGTCGACAAAAAGAAGTTCATACAATCCGAGACGCAGGATGTTGCGGTCAACCGGTGCAATTCTCTCAAGCGACCATTCGGGCGCGGCTTTTTCGATAACGAGGTCAACATCATCCTTCTTCGCGAGAGCGCCCAATAAAAGATGCTCCATAAACGGCTGGTCAACATCGTCGCCGCCGAACTCCGCGATGTTACGCGCGAGAATGGCGATTGCATCGGCCTGCGACGCGTGTGTGGTGTCCCACTCGAAGAGCGTCTGGAGAACAATTGAACGCGCAAGATGTCGGTTCGCCATAAAAAGATCTATACGCACCAGTATAGCAAACTCCGCGGCCGCGCAAGCGCGGCCGCGTGGATTACTTCATAAAAATAAAATTACGCGCCGCCGCCGAAACCGCTTCGTGCTTTCGGACGATTCGCTTTCGCAACTTTGCCGGAAATTCCTTTCGAACTTTTCGCTTCGGCGTTCGCGTGTTCCTCATGCGCGTGTTCGTGCGCGTGCTTCGTCGCTGGTTCCGTATCAGGACCTTTTACTTTCGCCTTGCCGGCGGCTTTTACTTTCGGCGTAAAAATTTGATTTCCGCGATACATGCCGGTCGTCTCGTCGACGCGGTGCGCGAGGCGAATATCCTTAAGCGCGTGATGCGACCGGCGATTGCCGGTGTGCCCGCTGGTATGACGCATGCGAATTGACATGCGGCTACCCTACCATGTGGCGATAAAAAAGGAAAGCAATTAGTGTAAAAACGATTTTCGGTGAATGGCGCAGGGACCGTATTGTTTTAGCATTTCGTAATGAAATTTCGTGCCGTATCCTTTGTGTTTTTCAAAACCGTATAACGGATATTTTTTAGAAAATTCAACCATCTGCCGATCGCGCGAAACTTTCGCCGCAATGGAAGCGAGTGAGATGAGCGGGATGAGTTCATCGCCGTTGATAATGGTTTCTTGCGCGTATTCGCTCGGCGCGTGCAATGAGCCGTCGAGTTGTATCCGCACGAGTGCAGAATCCGGCGCAAGTGTGTTCACGCCCCGCGACAGCGCACAAGAAACCGCAAACACGATTCCCTTTTCATCAATTATTTCAGCGGTTTCGAATTCAACGATGAAGCGCGCGTCGCCCTTGGCGACGCGCGCTTCCAGCATTTGCAAAATCTTCTCGCGCTTCTTCTCCGAAAGTTTTTTCGAATCGGCAACGCCGGGAAATTCTTTTTCAACGATAAATCCAACCGGCACGGCGACCACGCCGACCGCTACCGGCCCTGCGAGCGGTCCGCGCCCCGCCTCATCGACGCCGAGCATAAATTGCATACAGAAAGTATACTAGCTTTATGGCGAGCCGATTCATCCATCTACATACGCACAGCCATTATTCCTTTTTGCAGGCATTGCCGAAGGTTGAGGAGTTGGTCGAAAAAGCGAAGAAAGAAAATATGGACGCACTCGCTTTAACCGACGGCGGCAACATGCACGGCGCGATAGAATTCTATAAGGCCGCGACCAAAGCGGGCATAAAGCCGATTCTCGGCGTTGATGCATATCTCGCGCCGCGCTCGCGATTCGAGAAAGACCGAGATATTGATGCAAAACGGTCGCGCATTGTGCTTCTCGCAGAAAATAATGCGGGCTACAAAAATCTTCTTGCGCTCGTGACCAGATCGTGGACGGAAGGATTTTTCGAGCGGCCGCGCATGGATAAAGAATTGCTGAAAGAATATCGCGACGGACTTATCGCGATTATTCCTTCGTTCGCCGGCGATATCGCGCAACTTCTGCGCGCGGGCGATGCTCATGGCGCCGCGGCCGCGGCCGCGGAGTTTAAAAATATATTCGCCAAAGAAAACATTTTCTTAGAAATTACGCATCACCCGAAAGTCGCGGGACATGAAGCGTTGATGCAAAAAATGGTCGCGCTCGCGCGCGAAAGCGATACGCCGCTCGTCGCGGCTCATGATGTGTATTATTTGAATCCGGACGACCGCGAGGCGACGGAAACCATGCGCCGCATCCAACAAGGCGCGCGCGGCAGAAACGAAGATGAAGATTTTTCTTTTATCAGTACCGCAACAGCGGAAAAACTTTTTAAAGAAACTCCGGAAGCGCTTGAGAATTCACGATTGATTGCCGACCGTTGCGCTGTCGAACTTACTTTAGGGAAATTCGTATTCCCGAACTTTCCGCTTCCTGCTGGGAAAACAGCGGATGAGGTGTTGCGCGAATTAAGTTTCAAAGGTCTTAAAGTGCGCGGACTTGAAGGCCGTGCGGATGTGCTCGAACGCCTTGAATACGAGTTGGGCATCGTAAAATTTAAAGGGTACGCGGCATATTTTCTCGTGGTGGAAGACCTCGTCCGCTTCGCTCACGAGCGCGATATTTATACCAACATACGCGGTTCGGTTGCCGGTTCGATGATTACCTTCGTGTTGCAAATTACCAAAATAGATCCTCTGGAATACAAAATACCTTTCGAGCGATTCCTTAATCCGGAACGGCCTTCAGCGCCGGATATTGACATGGACTTCGCCGACGATCGGCGCGACGAGGTTATTGAATATGCGCGAAATAAATACGGCAAAGATCATGTCGCGCAAATCGGCACCTTCGGAACGATGATGGCGCGTGCGGCGGTGCGCGATGTCGCGCGTGCGCTCGGCCATTCTTACACTACCGGCGACCGCATCGCGAAACTTATTCCGATTGGTTCTCAAGGATTCCCCATGACCATCGACAAAGCACTTGAGCTCGAACCCGATCTGAAAGCGGTGTACAACGAAGACGATGACGCGCACGAGACCATCGACCTCGCGAAACGCATCGAGGGCTGTGTGCGGCATGTCGGCGTGCACGCGGCGGGCGTCGTCATTGCGCCAACACCGGTCGTCGAATGGACGCCGATACAGCCCGATCCGAAGGGCACCGGCAAACTCATCACACAATATGATATGTACTCCGTCGGCGAAGATGGTGTCGGGCTGACGAAGTTCGACTTTCTCGGCATTAAAAATCTCACCATTCTTGCCGACGCTATCGCGCTGGTGAAAGAAACGCGCGAGGTCAAACTCGATATTGAAACGATTCCGCTTGATGATGTAAAAACTTTTGAAATGCTCGCGCGCGGAGAAACGGAAGGTGTTTTCCAATTGAACGGGAGCGGTATGACGCGCTGGCTGAAGGAATTGCGTCCGACGACCATCCACGATATCAACGCGATGGTCGCACTCTATCGTCCGGGACCGATGCAATTTATTCCACAATATATTGAGCGCAAACATAATCCGCGGCTTATTACTTATTTGGATCCTGCGATGGAACCAATCCTCAAACAAACCTACGGCATCTTGGTGTATCAAGACGATCTTCTGATTATGGCGCATGAGTTCGCGGGATATTCCTGGGGCAAAGTCGATAAATTCCGCAAAGCGGTCGGCAAAAAGATTCCCGCGGAAATGCAGAAACAAAAAGATAAGTTTATTGAAGGATGCATCCAGCATGCCAAATGGCCGCCTGCGAAAGCTCGGCATGTATGGGAATGGATAGAACCGTTCGCCGCGTACGGATTTAACAAGGCGCATTCGGCTTCGTATGGGCGCGTTTCCTACCAAACCGCGTATATGAAAGCGAATTATCCGATTGAATATATGGCCGCGCTCCTCACCGCGGATTCGGGCGACACGGAACAAATCGCCGTTTTCGTCGCCGAAGCAACACGCATGAGAATAAAAATTTTGCCGCCTGATGTGAATGAGAGCGGGAGCGTTTTTACCGTCGTTCCTTATCACGATAAAGAAGCAATTCGATTCGGCTTGTCATCAATTAAAAATTTCGGCGAGGGAATCTCGGAAGCGATTATCGCCGAACGCGAAGCGCATGGTTCTTTTAAAATGCTTGCCGACTTTCTTTCGCGTATTGGTTCAAAAAATCTGAACCGCAAATCGCTCGAATCCTTAATTAAATGCGGCGCGCTCGATTCGTTTGAGAAACGCGGCACCCTGTTTGAAAATGTCGACACTCTGCTTTCATTCCATCGCGAAGCGACCGCTTCCGCGCCGCAGGATTCGCTTTTTAGCTCGTTCGCCGCACCATTGCTCACGTTAAAAGAAGGCAAGCCGATTTCACTTTCAGAGAAACTCGCGTGGGAAAAAGAGTTGCTTGGTATTTACGTGAGCGGCCATCCGCTCGACGCGCACGAAACATTATCGGCAAAAACAAAACTCACTGTCGCGAAGATTAAAGAAGAACCGCAATCGGGCATGCCGATTATTCTGCCGGTTCTTGTTATCGCCGTTCGTACGCTTCTCACGAAGAGCGGCGAAAAAATGGCGTTCATCAAATTAGAAGATAAAACGGGTTCGATTGAAGCGGTTGTCTTTCCTAAAGTTTTTAAAGAACACGCAAACGCGATTGTGTCGGGCGCGTGCATCCTCGTGAAAGGAAAAGTATCAATCAGAAACGGCGAGACGACGCTCGCCATCGAAGAACTCAAATTGCTTTGAAATGTGCTATATTCTACGGATATGGACGACAAAGAGCGCGATCATAAGAAATTAGGCAAGGAGCTTGACCTGTTTGCTTTCTCAGATGCAGTCGGGAAAGGGCTTCCACTTTTCACTCCGAAGGGCTCGGTGATTCGCCGCGAACTCGAACGATTCATCGTTGACGAAGAAATAAAACGTGGCTATCTGCACGTCTACACGCCGGACATCGCGAAAATAGATTTATATAAAAAGAGCGGCCATTATCCGCACTATAAGGATTCAATGTACGCACCAATCGAGATAGATAAAGAACAATTTATGCTCCGGCCGATGACCTGCCCGCATCATTTTGAACTCTATTTACGCAAGCCGGTTTCTTATCGCGAACTGCCGATGCGCATCGCTGAGCTCGCAAAATTGTATCGCTACGAACAATCGGGCGAGCTTATGGGTCTCCAGCGCGTTCGCACTTTTTGTCTCGCTGATTCGCATATCATTTGCGCATCCGAAGAACAGGCGATTGAAGAAATCAACGGCGCGCTCGACCTGATCGAATACGTGACTTCTGTTTTTGATTTGAAGCTCGATGTCGATTATCGCTACCGCCTCTCGCTTGGCGACCGCGCAAATACCGAAAAATATTATAAAGACGACGCCGGATGGGACAAAGGCGAGGACTTATTGCGCAAATTGATGAAAAAGCGCGGCTCGAAATTCGAAGAAGCGAAAGACGAAGCGGCGTTCTACGGGCCAAAAGTAGATATTCAAATGAAGAACGTGAACGGCAAAGAAGATACTGCCTTTACCGTGCAATATGACTTTGTTATGCCAGAACGGTTCAAGCTCGAATACGTCGGCGAGGACGGACGAATGCACCAAACATTTGTCGTACATCGTTCCTCCATCGGCGCCATCGAGCGGATTATGGCGTTCCTTATCGAGAAATATGGCGGTGCGTTCCCACTCTGGCTTTCGCCGGTGCAAGTTAAGGTATTGCCTGTTTCAGAAAAGCACGTCGCGTATGCGAACGAAATTTTGAATGAATTAAAAGCCATAAATATCCGCGCCGAGATTGACGATTCTAACGAAACGCTCGGCAAAAAAATCCGCAACGGCAAAACGGAAAAAATCCCCTATCTCCTCGTCGGCGGCGACAAAGAAGTCGAGTCAAAAACTATTTCAGTCGAAAGTCGTGATGATGGAAAAATTGAAGACGATTCGCTTGTCAACTTTATTGCAAAAATAAAAAGTGAAATTGAATTAAGAAAGTAAGAGCACCCGCGCGGGTGCTCTGTGCTTCATAGCCGAACCGGAATTCTGTGGACGAGATGAAACGCAAGTTCGTCTTGGCTTCTGAGCCATTTCCACTCCTCCTCTTCCAGTGTCTTTTTTGCTTCTGCCGTTGCTTCCTCCTCTGTCTTTGCCATAGCATTTAGGGGAATCTCGTGACGAATAATAAGACCAACTACGCCCATCGGTTGAACATAACGATATCCGAGATACCATCTCTCTGATTCTCCATTTCCCTCAAACTCAAATTCTTCAGGCATTTTAATCTCCTCCTGCACATTTTTTGACAAAATTATCACTCAAAAACTCCGCTAGGAATATACACAAAATGCGTTAAAATGTCAATGGCGAAAAATTACAAATCCACCGTCGCCAACTTCGCGTTGGATTGGATAAAGCTTTTGCGCGCGGCGACATCGGTGCCCATAAGGATATCGAAAATGCGGTCGGCCGCTTCGGCATCTTCGATGTTGACGCGCTTCAGGACGCGCCGCGCCGGATTCATCGTCGTTTCCCAGAGCTCGCTCGGATTCATTTCGCCGAGACCTTTGTAGCGCTGGATGTTTACTTTTGCTGATTTCTTTGAAATCGCTTCTGCGATTTCATCCCCCATAGCTTCAGCGGCGGAGAGCGCGGATTCATCACCTTCATTTATTTCAGAAACTTCGCTCGCCGCGATGCCGAATTCTTTTAATGCTGCGTCTTTTTCTTTATCAGAATAGGCGTATGCCATCGCCTTTCCTTTCGAAATTTTATAGAGCGGCGGTTGCGCGATATAGACGAATCCGCCGTCAATAATCGGCCGGAAATGGCGATAGAGGAGCGTGAGAAGAAGCGTACGAATGTGCGCGCCGTCAACATCGGCATCGGTCGCGATGATGATTTTATGATAACGCAATTTTGATAAATCGAATACATCGCCAATCGCGGTGCCCATCGCGACGATAAGCGCGCGAATCTCGACCGAGGCGAGCATGCGGTCAATGCGCGCGCGTTCGACATTCAAAATTTTCCCGCGGAGTGGAAGAATCGCCTGCGTACGGCGATCTCGGCCTTGTTTAGATGAGCCGCCAGCCGAATCGCCTTCCACAATAAAAAGTTCCCCTTCTTCCGCGCTTTTGGTCTGGCAGTCGGCGAGCTTGCCTGGCAAGGTCATTCCTTCCAGCGCGCCTTTACGCAACACTGAATCCTTCGCCGCCTTCGCCGCCTTGCGCGATTTCAGCGCGAGAAGCACTTTGTTCACAATCGCACGCGCATCGTCCGGATTTTCTTCGAGAAACGAGCTAAACGCTTCGCCGAAAACGGTCTCGACCGCGCCGCGCGCTTCGACCGAGCCAAGTTTTCCTTTTGTTTGGCCTTCAAATTGAATATCGGGAAGTTTCACCGAAATGACGGCGGTAATGCCTTCGAGGACATCGTCGCCGGTAAAGTTTTCATCTTTTTCTTTCAAAATGTTCGCGTTCCTGCCATAGGTATTCAGCGAGCGCGTAAGCGCCGTTTTAAATCCGGTCACATGCGTGCCGCCTTCGTTGTTGTAGGTGTTGTTCGCGAAGGCGGTGATGCGCGGCGTAATGTCGTCGACATATTGAAGTGCGACTTCAACGCCGACATTGTCCTGCTCGCGATCGACATAAAAGATATTTTTATGCACCGGCGTTTGGTGCTTGTTATGGAACGCGACGAGCGATTTCAAACCGCCTTCAAAATAAAAGGTTGTCGAGGGAACGCCGAGATTTTGGTCGCGCAGAAATATCGTCTCGGTTTCAAAAGCGTTTTTATTTTCTCGCGCATCGACGACTGATACTCGAACGCCTTTTATCAGGTACGCCTGCTGGCGCAGGTGCGTAACGATTCGTTCCCAATTCCATTCGATCCCTTCTTTAAAAATTTCCACATCCGGTTTGAAGAGAACGATGGTGCCGTGTTCTTTCGTCGCGCCGATTTTTTTTACCTTTGCGAGCGGCTTGCCGATTTTATATTCTTGCATGTGCATACCGCCATCCTGATGCACAACGACTTTCGTTTGTTCGGAAAGTGCATTCACCACCGACGCGCCAACGCCGTGCAGTCCGCCGGAAACTTTGTACGCATCGTGGTCGAACTTTCCGCCCGCGTGGAGCGTCGTCATAATGGTTTCAACTGCCGAAACTTTTGTCTTCGGATGAATGCCGACCGGAATGCCGTTGCCGTTATCTGCGACGCGCACATAACTGTCGGGCAAGAGCGCGACTTCTATATCGTCGCAACGGCCTGCCATCGCTTCATCGCGCGCATTGTCGAAGATTTCCCAAACGAGCTGATGCAATCCATCGGGGCCGGTGGTGCCGATGTACATGCCCGGGCGCTTGCGTACCGGCTCGAGCCCTTCAAGGACAGTAATGGACGAGGCATCATAGGCCTTTTTTTTGGGTTCTTTTTCAGCAGTTTTAGCCATAAAAATAGCCGTTTCCGGATAGTTCTAGTATAGCACGAATTGGAGTAAATTTCCTGTTCGTTAATTTGAATAAAATTGTTCTTCTTAGCGTTCAAGCTCTTCCAGTTTTGAAATTTTCAATTTAATACTGTCCGCTTTGTTCTCGTAAACTTTAAGGTAACTGTTGTAGACAACGAGATAATCTTTCTGACTTAATTCTTTAAATTTTACTTCTCCCATCGCGGTGACTTTCAATTCTTCAGTATCGATTCCTATTTTTTGCAAATCGCTTTCAGGTTCAAATCCAATCTGCCCGTTCCCTTTCGTAAATTCGTGTTGGTAATGAATATCTTGCTTGTATCCTATCTCCGATATAGCCGCGGATAATTCATCGAATTGATCTATCAAGATTTTATTGGGAATGACGATGTCTATGTCATTGATTGCGTTTAATTCGCCGATGAGCCGATACACGCCTAGCGAACCATACAGCGTCGGTATGATTCCGTGTTCGTTCAGCTTTTTTGCTATTTCAAGAAAGGTTTTAAATTTATCTTCCATATTTATTTATCAATTACTTTCACCGGACTTCGTAACCTTTCGCGGCAAGCGCAACGGAGATCTTTTGCATGATGGCATTTACTTCGTCGTCGGTGAGCGTGCGTTCGAATGATTGGAACACGAGCCGGAACGCGAGCGAAGTTTTTCCTTCTTTTTCAAAACGATCGAATTGGTCAATGCGAATAAGCAAATTGCTCGCATTCTCGCGAATTATTTTTTCAACAACATCAGATTCCGTTCCATTCGGCATCCAAGCCGCAATATCGCGCACGATGAACGGATACATTGAAAACGGTTTGTATGCGCCGAGCGTGTATTTTTTCGGAACGTAATTTTCATCGTCTTTTATTTCCGGAAGATCGGAAATCGGTTCTGAAGTTTCAATTTCCAATCGCTCGCCATCTTTTTTAAAGACCGTTCCGATTTCGAAAAGTTTTGGTTTTTGATTCGGCGCGAGTACGAGCGGCGCATAGTGTTTCGCGCGTTCGAGCGCTTCTTTCATATTTCCGTCCAAACTTTTCCGCAAAATCGGTTTCGTTTTGTCGAGCGGATTGGCGAGTTCGATATCGCCCTTCTTCGCGAATGACTGCGTTGAAATTTCAGTAAAACCGCGTTCAATAAGGAAATCTTTTACCTTTTCGATGCCGCGATAGCGCGCCTGATCCGGATTTTCAGCGAGCTGAGGCAATTCCGCCGGCATAATTTTGTCGTAGCCGATAATTCTGCCAACTTCTTCAATCAAATCTTCAGGAATGGAAATATCGGTGCGTTCGAACGGCGGAGCAACCGTAAAAATATCTCCGTCAATCTTCGTCTCAAGCCCAAGCCGCTTGAAAACATTTCCGACTTCTTCTTTTGAAAAATTCGAGCCGAGCATGCCGTTTATTTTCGCAAGCGACACGGAAACTTCTCGGTTTTTTTCGGTATGAATAGGATATTCGTCAACAACTCCAACGACTTCCCCGCCGGCGATTTTTTTGATAAGCGCAAGTACGTCGCGCATGGCATAGCCGCAAAGTTCTGGCGACGGGCGATTTTGAAAACGAAGCGACGCTTCGGTGCCAAGTTTCAATGTTTGAGCGCCTCGGCGAATTGTCGTGCCGTCGAAGTTCGCCGACTCGACAATAATGTCGATCGTATCATTTGTAATTTCTGCTGCCTTTCCGCCTTTTATTCCCGCGATGCCGATTGCTTCATCGGGATTCGCATTGGTGATGAGAAGTGTGCTTTCGGGCAAAATATATTCTTCGCCGGTCAGCGTCGTTATTTTTTCTTCTTTTTTTGCATTCCGAACTTTAATTGCATATTGATTATTTTTCTGCGCGAGTTTCTTCGCATCAAACGCATGCAAGGGCTGGCCGATGTTGAGCATGACGAAATTCGTCGCATCGACGATGTTGTTAATGGATCGTTGTCCGACTGATTCGAGTGCTTGGCGCAACCATTCGGGCGACGGCTTTATTTTTATGCCACGCACCAATGCGCCCATATAGCGCAGACATTTTTTCGGATCTTCGATTTCAACTAAGAGTTGACTTGCTTTCGGAAAATCAGAAATCGATTCCCGAAGCGGATCATTTTTTATCGGAATATCGAGAATCGCGGAAAGTTCTTTCGCGATGCCGCGATGGCAGAGGCAATCCGCCGTGCGATTCGGCAGAATTTTTACATCCATCATATCGCCAGCATGCTCTTCTATTTCAAACGCATGAAAAGTAAACACGTCGGTGATTTTTTCCGTCTCCGGCAACGGTTCCTCAAAATAGTTCTGAAGCCAATTTCTAGAAACTTTCATATGTTCTTTTCGTCGAACGCATAATTAAACCGAATATCACCGGAATGGAAAAGCCGCACGTCGGGAATGCCGTACTTCACCATCAGAAGCCGCTCCAATCCGCCACCGAACGCGAAGCCCTGAACTTTTTCAGGGTCAAGGCCGGCATTTCTGATGACATTCGGATGCAACATTCCCGCGCCAGCTGTTTCAAGCCACCGACCTTCTTTTTCGAGAGCTTCAAACCACACATCTATTTCGACCGACGGTTCCGTAAATCCGAAAAAACTCGGACGAAATCGCATTTTGG